>OGGF01000003.1_pt1 | contig 281950 bp, 261 predicted proteins | sample 1571211 | NCBI WGS metagenome assembly OGGF01 (sample SAMEA2582020, study PRJEB24529) | metagenome | biome: Human gut stool | place: China | collected 2011 | reverse complement strand
CTGCAGGTACATCGGAGAAGGGGTTTGCAGCATAGGCAGAAGCAGTTACGCCCAAAGCCATAGCCATTGCTAATACTAAAGATTTTTTCATTGTTATTTCCTCCTTCGGAAACATTTTATTTTTATAAAACGTTCCGGAAAGAAATCTTCGCTCTGCCGCTGCTTCATGCGAGTTACCTAGTTTCCTCTACTCGGCACACTGCTTTGCTTCGATACTTTCCTCAACGCATTATAAACAGGTTTAAAAACAATTATTACCCTAATATAGAATTCATTGTTTGGGCTTATTTTACATTATTTTCAGAATTATTGCAAGCTATTTTGTTAAAAATTTAACTAACAATTGTATTTTTCTTTATTTTCGGATAATTCGCTGTTTTTGCCAAAGCGCTGCCGCAGACTATAATTTTTACAGGCTATGCTTTTATAAATTACTTATTTGCAGCCGTGCTGCCGTATCTGCAGGTTATTTTCAACATATTTAAAAAGTTTTTAAATCTAATTGCTACTGCTATTTTCTGCAGAAATAGGTTAAACTATAGATAAAGAAACTTATCTGCACAGGGTGAATTTTTTAAACTTCTCCCGGGTAAATACCTGTACTAAAAAACCTTTTAATAAGGAGGGATATTGTATGAAAAAACAAGAATTATCGTGGAAGGCCGGCGGCCAGCAGGGCGAAGGCTTAGAGAGCCTGGGTGAGATTTTCGCCGCAGCTTTATGCTCTCTGGGCTATGACGTGTATGGTTACCGTCAGTTTTCGTCCCGAATCAAGGGCGGCCACACCAGCTATAAGCTGCGTATCGCCAACTATCCGGTAGCTACGATCGCCAGCAGCTGCAATCTGCTGATCGCGATGGACCCGGACACACTGGAGGTGGATGCGCCTGAACTGACGGCTGAAGGCATTTTAGTTACCGATGCTGCCTGGCTGGAAGGTAAAAAAACAAAGGTACGCACGGTTGCTCTATCCTGGAACGAACTGAGCAAAGCAGACGGTACAACACTGCCGAAAAACATTCTGGCTTTAGGCATCACCGCCGCTTTACTGGGCATCGATACTGCCAAACTGCTGCCGCTGCTGGAAAAACAATACGGCCGCAAAGGCGCCGAGGTCATGGAAACAAACCGCCTGGCGCTGGAAACGGGCTACGAATATATTAAAAATAATTATCATGATCTGCTGGCAGCCTTTACGATGCCGGAGCTGGAAAATCCACAGCCGAAGCTGTTCATGCTGGGCAATGAAGCAGTAGCTCTGGGGGCTTTGACCTCGGGCGCCAAATTCATGTCGGCCTATCCGATAACTCCCTCTTCAGAAATTATGGAATATATGGTAAAATACGCACCTGCCGAAGGCGGCGTGATGCTGCAGACGGAAGACGAGATCTCGGCCTGCACGATGGCGATCGGCGCAGCTCATGCCGGCGCCCGCGCTTTTACTGCGACAGCAGGCCCAGGCTTATCGCTGATGGCGGAAGCAATCGGCCTGGCGGAAATGACGGAAACCCCGCTGGTCGTGATTGATACACAAAGAGGCGGCCCCAGTACCGGCCTGCCGACCAAGCATGAGCAGTCGGACCTGATGGCAGCGATCTATAATACACACGGCGACACTGCCAAAATCGTTATTTCGCCTTCTTCTATAGAAGAATCTTTTTACGACACTTTTGAAGCCTTTAATCTGGCTGAAGAATATCAATGTCCGGTCATCGTGCTTTCTGACCTGCAGCTGTCTTTAGGCAAACAGTCCGTAACCAGCCTTGATTACGGCAAACTGCAGGTGCGGCGCGGCAAGCTGGTCAAGGACGGATTGCCGGAAATCAAATCGCCGGAGTATTTTAAACGCTATGATCTGGAAGCAGAAGGCAGCATTTCCATGCGAGTCCTGCCCGGCACGCCAAACGGCATCAGCCTCGGCACCGGTCTGGAGCATGATGAGGTCGGCCGGCCTTCCGAAAACAGGGCCATGCGTACAGCACAGTCCGATAAACGCCTGCGCAAGGTCCGCAGCGTTGTTGATACATTTGAAAGCCCGCTTTATGAGGACGCTCCCTATCCTCAAAGCGATCTGCTGATCATTGGTATGGCAGGCACCCGCGCCGTCATCAGCGAAGTGGCTGATGAGCTGCGCGAAAAAGGCCTGCGCGTCAATCATGTCCAGATTCGCCTGTTATCGCCCTTCCCGGTCTGCGCTCTCAACCATTATCTGCAGGAAGCGAAAAAAATCGTCGTCGTCGAGCACAATGCCACGGCACAGCTGGCACGACTGATAAAAATGAATGTACCGCCCTGTCCGGAGCTGCATTCTATCTTAAAATACAACGGTGATATTTTCTATAAAGAAGAATTGCTGGCCAAATGCAAGGAGGTGCTGTAAGATGTCGACTTTAGCTAGTTTTCAAAATCAGGTAAAACCCAACTGGTGTCCGGGCTGCGGTGACTACGCCGTTCAAATGGCTCTGCAGCAGGCAGCAGTAAAACTAAATCTGGAACCGCATCAACTGGCACTGGTTTCCGGCATTGGCTGCAGCGGCCGTATCGGCGGTTATCTATACGCCTACGGCATGCATACAACTCATGGCCGCGCTCTGCCTTTTGCCCAGGGCGTTAAGCTGGCAAACCCTGAATTGACCGTTATCGCCTGCGGCGGCGACGGCGACGGCTTTGCCATTGGCACAGCGCATACTATCCATGCTATGCGCCGCAACGTCAATATCACTTATATCCTGATGGATAATCATGTCTATGGCCTTACCAAAGGTCAGACATCTCCCCGCAGTGATGTTGGCTTTAAAACCAAGACCACGCCGACAGGCAATATTGAGACCCCGATCGCTGCTTTGGAACTGGCTTTAGCTTCCGGAGCAACTTTTGTAGCGCAGGGCTTTTCAGCCCAGCTGCCGCAGCTGGTAGATCTGATCGTCGCAGCCGTACGTCACGAGGGTTTTTCCTTCGTCAATGTGTTCAGCCCCTGCGTAACTTTTAACCATACCAATACTTATGAATGGTTCCGCGAGCATCTGAGCGACGTCAAAGATATTGCCGGCTACGACCCGCATGATAAAGGTACGGCCGCACGGCATATTATGGAAAAAGAAGGTATGCTGACCGGGCTGCTGTATGAAAACGACCGCGCTTCTTACGAACAGGCCAGCGGCCTTGCCGGTTTCAACACTATTAAAAACGTTGAAAAAATGCCGCAGGCAAACTTTAACAAACTGCTGGAAGGTTTTAAGTAAAAACAAAATAAGCAAAATAAAAAATACCACCCAAAGGGTGGTATTTTTTTATTAACAGCACTTTAAAACATATTCAAAAACAGGGTAATAATAAAGGCATTGATAAAATCAATGAACAGACTGCCGACCAAAGGTACGATAAAATAAGCTTTAGGCGCCGGCCCGTAACGTGCAACGATAGCATTCATATTAGCCATGGCATTAGGCGTGGCACCCATACCGAAGCCACAGCCTGCAGCGGTAATAACAGCGGCCTCATAATCGCGCCCCATTAAATTGAAAATAACAAAGCGGGCAAACAAAGCCATCATCGCCGTCTGCGCCAGCAGCATTACCACCAGAGGCAATGCCAGTTCGCTGAGCTGCCACAATTTCAGTCCCATCAATGCCATTGAAAGGAAGATCGACAGCGACACGCTGCCCATAACGTCGATTTCTTTGGAAAAAACTTCGTACCTTCCGGTCAGGTCGGACAGGTTGCGAATAACAGCAGCCGCCAGCATCGCCCCGATGTACGACGGGAAGGTAACACCAAAAGATGTTATCAGGCCTGTGATCCAGGAACCGATACCCATTGCCACCAAAAGCTGACCGATGCCGAAAAGGAAATATTCTTTATCGACAGCATAAGCTTCCTTCCCGACAACAGGAGTTTTATGCACAGGCTCCTGCACACATTCAAAACAGAAAAGATTGTCTTTATCGATCAGATAACGGGCGATCGGCCCGCCGATAACGCTGCCCATAACCAGACCGAAGGTTGCCGCAGCAATAGCCACAGTCGCCGCCCCCTGCGCGCCCATCTGTTCGAGCAGAGGACCGAAGGAACCAGCCGTACCATGCCCGCCGACCATCGGGATCGAACCCGTTGCCATACCGATCAGCGGCCCCAAATTAAAAACCGAGGCCAGTCCGATACCAACAAGGTTCTGCAGAACGATAAGCACGGCGCAGACAGCTACCAGCTTCAAAACGCTGATTCCGCCTTCTTTCAGCATACGCAAGCTGGCCGTATAACCAATGCTGGTAAAAAACATCGTCATAAAAAATCCCTGCAGCGATGTATCCAGCGTCAAATGCCAAAAGCCTCCGGTCGTCATGACCAGATTCAGCAGAGAAAACAGAACGCCGCCGATAACCGGAGCCGGGATACAGTACTGGTCAAAAATATTGAACCTGCGTTTCAAACGCAGGCCAACATAGTATACAACTACTGCTACAGCAGTCATTTGGTACATATCCAAATCAATATTCATCAGGTATCACGATCCTTAAAAAGATTGTTCCACCCATTCGTCCATCATAAAAGGTCAATGTAATCGCAAGCCGCCAGGGCAGCTTCCGTACCATCAGCGGCAGCCGTCGTCAGCTGGCGCACCTTTTTAACGCGGCCGTCGCCGGCAGCATAAATGCCGGGACAGGAAGTCGCACAATTTTCATCAGTTTTAATGTAACCATAAGCGTCCAGCTCAACCAAAGACGCGAAAGCTTTATTATCCGGAACATGGCCGATAGCGATAAAAACGGCATCGACATCCAGCGTCTGTTCCTCGCCGCTGACCTTATTGCGGATTCCCAGCGACTCCAGCCGTTCAGAGCCATTGATGGCTGTTACTTCACTGTCAAGAATGAAAACAACGTTATCATGCTCCTGCAGCTTTTCCAGCAACCGTTTTTCGCCGCTGAAAGTATCGCTGCGATGGATGAGATAAACCTTTTTACTGGTAAAGCTCAATACCAGCGCATCATCGAGCGCTGTATTACCGCCGCCGACGACGGCCACGTTTTTATCTTTAAAAAAGGCTCCGTCACAGGTAGCGCAGTAGGAAACGCCGGAACCAATAAAACGGTCTTCATTTTCCAGTCCCAGCGGACGCACCCGCGCACCGGTCGCCAGAATCACTGCTTTTGCAAGCAGTTCGCCGCCATATTCAGTCTGTACGCCTTTATGGCTGCCGTAATCCTGCAGTCCGGTCACTTTATCGTAAACGATTTCCGCACCCATTTTGATAGCCTGATTATAAAGTGCTTCGGCAAATTCAAAGCCGGCAATGGATTCAAAGCCGGGGAAATTCTCTACATGCGAAGCATTGATGATCTGCCCGCCCTGCAAATACTGCTCGACCAGTTTAACAGATTTACCAGCACGAGCGGCATAGACTGCCGCCGTCAAGCCCGCAGTACCTGCGCCGACGATCAAAACATCAGTCATAATTTGTTTTTCAGTCATAGTTTCACCGCTTCCCAGCCGCAATTTATTTCAGCATTGCCAAAATAGCCGGCTTCGGCTGTACGCCGACAGAACGTTTCACTTCCTTGCCGCCTTCAAACACGACCAGGGTAGGAATCGTTTCAACTTTATACTTTGCTGCCAGATCCTGATTGGCATCAACATCGATCTTGCAGACTTTCACATCAGTCAGTTCGCTGCCCAGCTGATCAATAACCGGTCCCAGCATACGGCAGGGGCCGCACCAGGATGCCCAAAAATCTACCAGGACTTTCCCTTCAGCCTGCATAACTTCTTTTTCGAAAGTTTCATTAGTAATATGTACAACTGCCATAATAATCGCTCCTTTTATCAATATATTTTATTTATATCTTAATTTTAACCATTAATGATTATAATTGCAACAAATAATAATTACATTATCATTGTTAAAACATCAATAAATTTTTTCTGATGCGCCGGAAAACTAAAAGCACTTTACCTTTATATACCCGGCAAAGTGCTTTTATGGTCATTTGTGATATATTTTATACTGTTTCTTGCCGTTTCTTTTGGCTTCGTACAAGGCCGAGTCACTCTGACGTATCAGCAGGTCGACATCCGTAAGCGCATTACTGACGGCAATACCGATGCTGGCTGACAGCACGGCGAACTTAGCATTGTCGGCAATCGTCTGCTGCAGACTGCTCAAAAATCTTTCTGCCAAAATTGCCAGCTCCGCATCTGTCTTCGAGCCTAAAACTACCGCTAAAAACTCGTCGCCGCCGACACGGGCAATAAATTCAGCTCCGAAGGTCTGCTTCAGCAGCTTGGCTACCATTACCAAAACCGTATCTCCGGCCTGATGTCCATATTCATCGTTGATCTTTTTAAAATTATCAAGGTCGATATAAAAAAGGTTGACATGCTTAGACATGATTTTATTACGCGTCATATATTCATAAAAATAACGGCGGTTATAAAGATCTGTCAGCTGGTCGGTGTTGGCACTGTAAATAATTTTCTTTTCCAGCAGCCGTTCAACGGTTACGTCGCGGCACATACACAGCATACCTACAGCCGTACCGAAAACATCAAAAATAGGCCTTTCGTAAATCTCCAGATTTTTTTCACGCCGACCGACAAGCACTTTTGCATCGGCATAGCCTTTTGCATTGATCTCACTCATATCAGCTAAATTCTGCTGCTTCCACTGCTGATACTCCTGCCCGATCATAGCTTCTTTTCCTTCTGTAAAATACTGCGAGCAGATATCATTGGCATTGATGATCTTGCCGGCCTCGTTAGTCAGCAAAACCGCAAAAGGAAGATTACGCAGGATAACTTCCAGCTCCGCCCCCATATTTTCCAGATCAGTGACGTCGTGCGCAATGCCAACAGTACCGATCAACTGCTCATTATCATCAAAAATCGGCGACTTGTAAGTCTTAAACTGCCGCATTCCATGCTTAGTTTTGACCTTTTCGTCGAAAATACAGGTTTTCTTTTCCTGCAGGACGATCTCTTCCGATTCCAGACAAATATACTCACCCTGCTCGTATTCTTCCTTTTTCATATCCCAGATATAATAATGGCCGCGGCCCTCAACATCTGCCTTGGTCTTACCAACGGCACGGCAAAAACTGTCATTGACCTTTAAATGCGCGCCGCGGATATCTTTAAACCAGATCAGGCTGGGAATACTGTTGATTCCGGTATCAAGATAACGCTGCGCCAGATGACAGTCTTTTACGATCTTGATATGTTCAAAAAGTCTGTGCAGCCTAAAAGCCACAAAAGCTTCAGTACATGGCCTGATCCAAAGATCTGTCAGCGACTGGTAAACAGCTGCATCCAGCTGCTCTGCAGTCTGCGGCTCAGCACAAAAAACTATTGCGGCATCCGGCTTAGAGTTTTTGACAAGCTCTGCCAAAACTGCTCCTGACAATTCACAGACAATAACATCAGCAGTTTTAACAGCTGCGTCTGCCGACTGCCTTAAAAGCAGCTCGTGCTCAAAACCAGCCAGCGGTTCAAGAGCACTGACAGCATCATATATACGATTATCCTGGCTTAAAATCAATACCTGTAATTTATAATGGTACACGTTTTCACACCCAACTTTTTAATTCCCCATAAATTATTACACAAGCATATTATTGAAATTCTTCTAACTATTTTATTTATATTACATCAAATTATATGCTATTAATTCTTTTTTGTCTACAGTTTCAGCAACATCAGCCTTCCTATGTTATACTATTTTCAAGAAACCTAAAACCGAGGTCTATCATGACAAATATCGCCACTCTTTTAGAAACTGCAATAGCACAAGCCCTGCCTGATAACTGGCAGCAGGAGCCGGAAACACATTTGCCCGCTCTGTCGCTGATCATCAGCAATATCCTGCTGCCCAACTGCTGCCAAATGTCGAATTTAAACAGCCTGGCAGCTTTGATAGAAGAATCTGCTGTTTTAAAACAGCTGCCTGCTGCTTACAAAAATAAGCTGGCGCATACAGTTTATGATACTTTGGCACGCTTCAACGGCCTGGGCTGAAAATAATAAACAATAGAAAAAGAGCCTTCGAGAAAAATCTCGAAGGCTCTGAAACTTTTAATAGTGGCGGAGTGGGTGGGATTCGAACCCACGCACGAGTCACCCCGTCTAACGATTTAGCAAACCGTCCTCTTCAGCCACTTGAGTACCACTCCGTTTGACTTACTTGGATAGTATACACTATCCTGATATTTTTTTCAAGAGTACCAACGCAAATATTTATTACGAGGCCCCTACAACGCTGTTGTAAAAATATGGCGGAGAGGGTGGGATTCGAACCCACGGAGGCTTGCACCTCGCTGGTTTTCAAGACCAGAGCCTTAAACCACTCGACCACCTCTCCGTGCTATTTTGATATTATACGGCAAATATGCCTTCTCGTCAAGTTCCAACAAATACCTCTTGAATGCCGTAGACTGCACAGCACACCCGAAAACAAAAACCGCCGTCAAAACCGACGGCGGTTTGTTTTTTATTACAGCAGGGTTTATGCTTTGCCAGCCAAACGTTTATAGTTATTCAAACGTTCTTTAGCATCCTGTTCAGTTTTGGTGAACAGTGCTTCAGCTGTTTCAGGATACTGTTTGAGCAGGGAAGAATAACGAACTTCGCCCAAAAGGAACTCTCTGAAATCAGCAGTAGGCTCTTTAGAATCCAATACGAAAGGATTCTCACCCTTTTCTTTCAAAGCAGGATTATAACGGTAGGTTGCCCAATAACCGCAGTCTACAGCAAGTTTAGCTTCCAGCTGGCTACAGCCCATACCCGCTTTCAATCCGTGGTTGATACACGGAGCATAAGCAATGATAAGGGACGGTCCGTCATAAGCTTCCGCTTCTGCAATCGCCTTCAAAGTTTGATTCTTATCGGCACCCATAGAAATCTGAGCCACATAAACATAACCATAGCTCATGGCCATCATGCCCAGATCTTTTTTCTTGGTCTTTTTGCCGCTGGCAGCAAATTTGGCAATAGCTGCAGCCGGTGTGGCTTTGGACGATTGACCACCGGTATTTGAATAAACTTCGGTATCAAAAACCATAACGTTAACGTTTTCACCCGAAGCCAGAACATGATCCAGACCGCCGTAACCGATGTCATAAGCCCAGCCATCGCCGCCAAAGATCCAATGACTGCGTTTGACAAAGAATTGTTTTTCTTTATACAGAGCTGCGCATTTATCGCATTGGTCCTGATATTTTTCCAAAACGGCCGTCAATGCTTCCGCACGTTCACGAGTGCCTTCGCTGACGTCCATATTATCGAGCCAATCCTGCATTGCTGCTTTCAGATCAGCCGGAATCTCGGCAGCCAAAGCTGCTTTTACCATTTCAGCAACACGCTCACGGGATTGTTTTACACCCAGGTACATACCCAAACCATATTCGGCATTATCCTCGAAAAGAGAATTTGCCCAGCTGGGACCATGGCCTTTGCTGTTAGTAGTATACGGCATGGAAGGCGCACTGGCACCCCAGATTGAGGAACAGCCCGTAGCGTTGGCGATCATCATGCGGTCACCAACAAGCTGTGTAACCAGTTTGGCATACGGAGTTTCGCCGCAGCCGGCACAGGCGCCGGAGAACTCAAGCAAGGGCTGTTCAAACTGAACGCCTTTGACAGTATTTTTGTTCATCGGATTAGGTTTGGCCGTAACCTGATGGGCAGTATAATCCCAATGAGCAGTTTTGGCCAATTGACTTTCCAGAGGTTTCATAACCAGAGCTTTTTCTTTAGCCGGGCAAACCTGCGCGCAGTTGCCGCAGCCGGTGCAATCCAGCGGTGAAATAGCCATATGGAATTTAAGTTCTTTAGCTCCGATGGCATCTTTGTATTCCAGTCCCTGCGGAGCGTTGGCAGCTTCTGCTTCTGTCATCAGAACAGGACGGATGACTGCATGCGGGCAAACGAAGGAACATTGGTTGCACTGAATACATTTATCCATTTGCCATTCCGGTACATTGATCGCGATACCGCGTTTTTCGTAAGCGGAAGTGCCGCTGGGGAAAGTACCGTCGACATTTTTATTAAAGGTGCTGACAGGCAGGTTATCGCCTTCCAGACGATTGACTGGAGTCAGTATATTATCGATAAATTCGTTGCCGGTAACTGCGATATTGGCGTCACCAGCAGCATCAGCCCAGGCTGCAGGTACATCGATCTTCACAATAGCATCGACGCCGCGGTCGATAGCCGCATAGTTCATGTCAAGAATAGCCTGGCCTTTCAGTCCGTAGGAATGATCGACAGCTTCTTTCAGATACTTGACGGCATCAGCCAAAGGAATAATATCCGCCAGTTTGAAGAAGGCTGACTGCATGATCATATTGATACGTCCGCCCAAACCGATTTCCTGAGCGATCTTCACCGCGTCGATAGTATAGAAATTAACAGCATTTTTAGCAATGTAGCGTTTGATATTGCCCGGCAGATGCGTTTCCAGCTCTTCCATAGACCAGTTGCAGTTCAAAAGGAAGGTACCGCCTTTTTTCAGGCCTGCGGTAACATCATATTTGTCTACATAAGACTGATTATGTACGGCTACAAAGTCTGCAAAAGTGATCAGATACGGAGCGCGGATCGGCTCATGTCCGAAGCGCAGATGCGAGACAGTGATACCACCGGATTTTTTAGAATCGTAGGAGAAGTAACCCTGCGCATACATATCCGTATGATCGCCGATAATCTTGATCGCGCTTTTGTTGGCGCCGACAGTGCCGTCACTGCCCAGGCCCCAGAATTTACAGCTTTTGGTAGAGGCAGGAGTAGTATCCAGCGAGGTAGTTACCGCCAAAGAGGTATTGGTAACATCGTCAACGATGCCTACAGTGAAATTATTTTTCGGTTCTGCTGCAGTAAGATTTTCAAAAACCGCCAGCACTTCAGACGGAGTCAGCTCTTTACTGCCCAGGCCATAACGGCCGCCGATGATGAGCGGTGAAATCTCTGCTTCGTAGAAAGCGCCGCGCACATCCATGTATAACGGTTCGCCAAAGGAACCTGGTTCTTTGGTGCGGTCCATAACAGCAATACGTTTAACTGTTTTAGGAACAGCAGCCATAAAATGTTTGATCGAGAACGGACGATACAGATGCACAGCCAGAAGGCCGACCTTCCTGCCTTCAGCGTTGAGTTTTTCGACAACAGTCTGGATCGTTTCGCAGGCACTGCCCATAGCGATGATGATTTCTTCCGCATCCGGAGCACCATAATAGTTGAACAGACCATATTTACGTCCAGTCAGCTTGTTGATCTCGTTCATATATTCTTCAACGATACCGGGCAAAGCTTCATAGTAAGAGTTTACAGCTTCACGGGTCTGGAAATAGATATCAGGATTTTGAGCAGTGCCGCGAACGACCGGATTATCGGGATTGAGCCCGCGATTACGGAAAGCAGTTACCGCATCATAATCGATCAGTTTAGCCAGATCGTCATAAGCCAGAGTTTCTATTTTCTGAATTTCGTGGGAAGTACGGAAACCGTCAAAGAAGTTAATAAAAGGAACACGACCTTTGATAGCAGACAAATGAGCCACTGCCGACAGATCCATAACTTCCTGTACTCCGCTTTCAGCAAGCAGCGCAAAACCTGTCTGGCGTGTAGCCATAACGTCCTGGTGGTCGCCGAAAATAGACAGTGAGCTGGCAGCTAAAGCACGGGCAGAAACATGGAACACGCCCGGCAGCAGCTCGCCTGCCATTTTGTACATATTAGGAATCATCAGAAGGAGACCTTGCGAAGCAGTGTAGGTTGTTGTTAAAGCACCGGACTGCAAAGAGCCGTGTACGGCACCGGCAGCACCAGCTTCAGATTGCATTTCCAATACTTTTACAGTTTGACCAAAAACATTTTTCTGACCTTGAGCAGCCCATTCGTCTACAACTTCGGCCATGGTAGAGGACGGGGTAATAGGGTAGATAGCTGCGACATCGGTGAACGCATAAGATATATACGCCGCTGCCGTATTACCGTCCATAGTTTTCATTTTTGTCATTTGATCCCCTTCTTTCTTTTAATTAGAGTACAAGATATGGGAACCGGCCTTATCGGTTCCAGTGATACGCAAAATAAATGTGCGGCAAGACATAGTTCACCCTTGCTCACACAATTAGTATACACTATTTAATCACTTTTGTAAATTTCCTTCGCATGTATACATGTGAATATTATGCAAGTATTTTGTAAATTTTTAAAACTACTCAATTTATTGACAAATGCTATAATAATGCTACGGAGGTGTTGAATTTGCAGACGATTGTTAACTACATTGCAAATGCTCTTCAAGCCCGTATTCCTAGGATTAAAATAGATACAGCCAATGACGCTGCCACAGCTCACTTGACTATACCAAACAAACACGGCGGAAAACCTATCAACATCTTAGCCAAAGCTCACGCAGGCATCGTGGTCGTTTTTAATAAAACTCCACGACTTTTTGACCAGGATGCCAAAGGCATTGACAAGCTTGCCTTTGATATCAGCGAATATCTGAAAGGACGCAGTGTTTATCTTGATCTGCTGAAAAGTGACGGCAGTGACAGCGGCAAAGACTGTATCGCTAATTCTATCGAAGTACAGGCGGAAAACTTTACTATTCTGACAAATCTTATTACCCGCAAGGGGCTTTTAGACAGCACAGAATTAGAAAAAGCTTTACAAGAGGGCGACATTGTACGGGTCAATTATTGGGACCCGCGCAAAAATTACGGCTATAGGCTTGACGGCGATCATCTCGCCAAAATAGCCTTATGACCAAATAAAAGAAGAGCTGCTTTGGCAGCTCTTCTTTTATTTTTAACATCTGCTGATTTTCAGGCAACAAAGGAAGACAAGACAGAAGCCTTGGTGATAATACCACGGAATACTTTTTCTTCATCAACCACGGCCAGCGGAAAGGCAGCATTAGCTGCCAAAGGCACTATATCAGCAACGGGAGCGTCCAGATCGTTGACCTGGAGCACATCGCGTATGATCGCTTCGCTGAAAGTCTTTTTCCCGTCACGGACAGCCAAAGCTCCCTCCAGGGTAACGATACCGATGAAGTTCATATGGTCTCCGACCACATAAGCGCTGGACACGCCGTTGGCGCGCATACTGGTAAGCGCCGTATTGGCACCGTCGCTGTCTTTAACGATACAGCTGGGCGTAGACATAATATTACGCACGCAAAAGACTTTACTGGTATTGACATTATGAATAAATTTCTTAACATAATCATCCGCAGGGTTTGCAAGCATCTGCTCCGGCGTATCGATCTGCACCATTCTGCCGTCGCGCAGGATACCTACTCTGTTACCAAGCTTAAAGGCTTCGTTGATATCATGGGTAATGAAAACAATAGTTTTACCCATGCGTTCCTGGATCCGCAGCAGCTCAAACTGCAGATCGTTTTTGACCAGAGGATCAAGCGCCGAAAAAGCTTCATCCATCAGAAGTATATCAGGATCATTAGCAAGCGCCCTGGCTATACCTACACGCTGTTTCATCCCGCCTGACAAGCTGCTGAGTTTTTCGTGCTCATAACCCGTCAGTCCGACCATATTGATCATTTCCATAGCCTTATTTTCACGTTCTTCTTTGCCGACACCGCGTACTTCCAAGCCATAGGCCACGTTACCCAGTACATCGCGATGGCTCAAAAGCCCGCCGTTTTGAAAGACCATGGAAACCTTCGTACGCCTCAGCTCCTGCAGCTGTTTTTCATTATATTTGGTAATGTCCTCGCCATCGATCAGAATTTCGCCCTTTGTCGGCTTATGCAGCATATTAAGGCAGCGTACGATAGTTGATTTACCACTGCCTGATAAACCGATCAGTACAAAAAGCTCACCTCTTTTGACGCTGAAGGAAACATCGCTGATCGCAGCCATGATACCTGTCGTTTCCATAACGTCCATCCGGCTGGCTCCAAGCTCCAACAGCTTGAAGGCAGCTTTTCTTTCATCCAGGAAGTCATATGGACCAAACAATTTATATAAGTTTTTCACTTCTAAAACAGTATCTTTTTCCTGCATCATTTACCCTCCTTCTGCACCAGGCTCTGTGTCAGACGATCAATAATGATCGCAATAATAACAATGGCGAAACCGGCGATAATGCCGCGTCCGGATTCCATACGGTTAATAGCGATCAAAACTTCCATACCAAGTCCGTTCGCACCGATCATGGCACAGGTAACTACCATCGCCACCGCCATCATCATCGTCTGGTTGATACCTGTCATGATCGTTGGCAGCGCCTGAGGTATCTGCACCTTAAACAAAGTCTGCCAGCTGGAGGAACCAAACGAGCGGGAGGCCTCAACAACCTCCTGATCGACCTGGCGGATACCGTGACTGGTCAGCCTGATAACAGGCACCACAGCATAAACTACTGTTGCCAGAACCGCCGGCACCTTTCCGGGTCCCAGCAGCATAACTGCCGGTATCATATAAACAAAGGTCGGCATCGTCTGCATCGCGTCCAGTATCGGCCGCACTATCGTATCAGCGCCGCGTACCGCCGCCAGAGCGATCCCGATCGGCAAACCTATCAGCAATGAAAAAATTACTGCCGTGATCACGATAGCTAAAGTTTCATTCATCATATGCCAATACCCGCAGGCACCAACCATAAACAGCAGGCCGCCGTAAATGACACCGTTTCTGTAGCTGTTCATAAGTTTTTTTGTGGCAAAAACTACCAGCAGAATCATCAGCCACCAGGGAATCATATCCAGTGCGCCGTTGATGCCGTTAATAAAAATACTGAGCATCTTTTTGGCAGCAACAAAAACCTCGCCGTAATTAATATTGATATAACGTACAAATTCATCTATCGGTTCTGCTATATTCAGATTGATATTAGGAAAATTCAACAACCAACTTGTCATATGCCCGCCCCCTTACTGTTCTTTTAACGCAGCCCGCATGGTCTGGGCCTTATCGGGCGGCAGCCATTGCGTAAGTAGATTATCATGTTTTTGTAAAAACCAACGGGCCGCCTGGTCATAAGTCGCCTTATTATCGGCAATATAAGCGAGAGCTTCCGCTGTTAAAGCACTGGAAGTATGATACTTTTTCAGGAACTCTGTAAACTCAGGCTGCCGTTTTGGAAAACGGCTGTTAGCCGATACCATGACAACTACTGATGGCGCAGCTGTTTCACCTGCTTCAAACCCGGCCTGATTATACGGCGCGTCTTCTAAAAGCACCAGATCCAGCTTGCCGCTGATCCAGGTCGGTTCCCAATTATAGCCAACGATCGGCAAACCTTTTTCGTAAGCCGTTACAAAAGCTGTGCTTAAGGTCGCCTCGCTGCCTGGACGGAAATACACATAATTTTTATCCAGCCCGTAGTGCTTATACTTTTTAAACATTACTTCATCGACTGCCCAACCGGGGATAGCTCCGTAAATACGCCCTTTGGAAGGATTTTCTTCATCCACAAAAAGTTTACTGTAGCGGGCCAGATCAGAAACCTTGTGCAGATCAGGCGCCATCGGCGCAATGCCACGCTGGGGATCACCTTCGATCACATAACGCGGTACATACAGGCCCTGTTTATTATCATCGAAGTTGATTCCCAGATCGACTATCCCACCAGCGGCTTTATCAGCCTGATAGGTAGCAACGTTATCCGTCCAGAGCTCCATATTTACGTCCACATCACCGCGCACCAGCGCCGCTTCCATAATCGGCGTCGAGCCGTTCATCGTTTCTACTTTTAAACCATAAGCCTTTTCTGCAATCAAACCGGCTACCGCGTTATGAAACTTCACACTGTCCCAGCCGGCATCAGAAAAAACTACCGTTTTTTCATTATTGCTACCGCAGCCTGCCAGCAGGCCTACAAACAAAACCATACCCAACAGCTGCAGTATTTTTTTCTTCATCAAAACTCCCCCCTTTTCAATCCGACAACTTTATGTTATTATTGAGTTGCTTCTATCTGTTTTTTAGTTTAACTTACTTATAAAAGCTTGTCAATTTACTTTAATTACTTTTTTACACTGCGAAGATCTGCAGCTGTCAGTTAATAGTTTGTTTCGGAAAATCTCCGCAGCCGCCTGTCAGGCCACTTGTGGAGTCTGCTGCTGCGCCTTGCCAGCAGACAAATATAAATTTTAAGCCTGTTGATTTTTACTAAATTTTTACTGCAAAGGACTATACCATGGCTAACAAACACAAAATAGCAGAACCAATCTATCAGAAAATCGCTATCGATATCGCTTCCAAGATAGCTGCCGGCAAATATAAGGCCGGCGAAAAAATTTACGGACGCTCCATGCTTGCAGCTCATTATGCCGTTTCTCCTGAAACGATCCGCCGCGCCATGTTCATGCTGCAGGATGTCGGCATCGTCGCCATTGAATCAGGCAGCGGCAGCACAGTGCTTTCGGCCGAACGGGCCTCACAGCTGGTAAGCCGTTTCCGCAATATTTCTACCATTACCGAACTGAAAAAAAATATCGAAACCTTATCGGAACAACAGAAAAAACAACAGGACGATATTTTAGATAATGTCCATCAGCTGCTTGAATATATTGAAAAATTCCGTTTGGCATCACCTATCTTGCCTTATGAAGTAAAAATAACTCAAGACTGCCGTTTCCTGGGACAGATGATCTCGGAAATAAACTTCTGGCAAAGTACCGGTGTTACCGTCGTCGCTATCCGAAAAGGCGAAGAGCTGATCGTTTCGCCGGGCCCCTACGCGCTTTTCGAAGCGGGGGACGTCTTCATCATGGTCGGACCTGAAGACAGTCACAGCAAAGTACAGGATTATTTATACAAAGACTGATAAAAAAGAGGACTTACATATGTAAGTCCTCTTTTTACGGTTATTATTGTTTTTTCCTGTGCGCTTCCAAATATTGTCCCACGATCTTGACAGCGCAGTAATCGCCGCACATGGAACAAGCTTCATCCTCCGCCTTATTCTTCTTGTCGCGGTAAGCCTGCGCCTTCACCGGGTCGAGTGCCAGACGAATCTGTTCCAGCCAGTCAAGATTTTTACGTGCGACAGCCATTTCCCTGTCCCAGGCTATAGCCTGGGGCAGTCCCTTGGCAATATCGGCAGCATGAGCCGCGATCCTCGTTGCGATCACGCCTTCGCGTACATCGTCAATGTCAGGCAGCCCCAAATGTTCGGCCGGCGTTACATAACATAAAAAGTCAGCGCCGCTGACCGCGGCCAGAGTACCGCCAATGGCAGAAGTAATATGATCGTAACCAGGCGCTATATCAGTTACCAATGGCCCCAAAACATAAAAAGGCGCACCATGACATAAACGCTTCTGCAGCTGCATATTAGCTGCAATCTGATTATACGGAACATGTCCCGGTCCTTCAACCATTACCTGTACACCGCGCTGCCAGGCCCGCTGGGTCAATTCCCCCAAATTCAAAAGCTCCTGAATCTGCGCCCTGTCTGTAGCATCTGCCAGGCAGCCGGGACGCAGTCCGTCACCTAAACTGATCGTTACATCATATTCCGCGCAGATGTCCAATATTTCATCATAATATTCATATAAAGGATTTTCACGATCATTATGCAGCATCCAGCCGGTAATAAAACTGCCGCCGCGGCTGACAACGTCCATAACGCGCCCTTCGCTGACAAGAGCGTGCAGAACCTGACGGTTGATACCGCAGTGGATCGTCATAAAATCAGCACCGTCGGCAGCCTGCTGACGGATAACTTCAAACAGGTCCTCTTTCGTCATTTCAACAACGGCACCGCGTTTTTTAATAGTTTCTACTGTTGCCTGATAAATCGGTACCGTACCAACCATTACAGTGGATGCAGCAATGATAGCCTTACGTGAAGCGTCGATATTATCGCCTGTAGAAAGATCCATCACAGAATCGGCACCGGCATCAATAGCAGCGCGCAGCTTAGCCAGCTCAGGTTCAGGATCAGGATAAGCGCTGGAAGTACCGATATTGGCATTGACCTTGACTGCCAAGCCCTGACCTACACCGCGCGGCACAAGATTTTTGTGGTTGATATTGCAGCAAACAGCTATTGTTCCTGCCGCTACACCAGCCCTGATGACCTCAGGCGCCAACTGTTCCTGCGCCGCTACCTGAAGCATCGCTTCTGTGATTATGCCCTGACGGGCCAACTGCATCTGTGTTGCCATTATTAAACTCCCCCTTCAAAATAAAAAGCCAATCTCCCACAGGAAATTGGCTTTGGCTCGCGCTTACGCCACTTCCCTACGCCGGCATTACCCGGAAATCAGGTTCTAAGGGTCGGCCTTGCGGCCTCTCAGCATAATGCGCCCCCAGTGGATCGACTTATGATATTAAATTAACTTTAGCATCTTTTGCCGGCAATAGCAAGCAAAATTAAATTTTATCACCTGGCTCATAAACATGATAACCACCCTTGCCTCTTTCTTTTACAACATACGCGGCCACATCAGCCAAATGCACCAGCTTGTCAAAATCCCGGCCATGCTCAGGGAAATAGCAAATGCCAATGCTGGCAGAAACAGTGACGCCATCATAGGTAGTATGCAGAATACGGCATAAATCCTCCGCCCTTTTGACTGTCGCCTCCGGCGAAAGCCCCGGTGCATAAATATAAAATTCATCACCGCCAAAACGACCGATAATATCGTCGGAGCGGAAAAACTGCTGCAGCTTTGCTGCCATTTCCTGTAAAACTTTATCGCCTGTCTGATGCCCTAAGGTATCGTTGACTGTTTTAAAATTATCCAGGTCAGTAAAGATAAAGCTGCCCGAACCGCTTTCTTTCAACAGCGGTTCCACCACAGTTTTAAAGCCGGCTTTATTATAAACTCCTGTCAGCTGATCGATACGGCTCATATCCTGCAGCTTTTCTTTTTCAAGCATTTCTGCATCAATATTATCCAGCTTGCCTACCAGGCGGATCACTGTTTCTTTTTTGATGATGCAGTTAGCCCGGATCCTGAACCAGTGCTGCTCGCCATTGGCATAACTGAGCAGCAGTTCTTCACTGTCGGAATGCTTCTCTGCAATAATTTTATGGATAAACGCACTGATAACGGCAATATTTTTATCGGGCTCCGATTTTAACGGAGGCGCAGATTCAGAAGCAAGCTTACCAAAGGGTTCAAAGCCAAAAATCCTGCGATACAGAGGCGACCAGGCAATATGCTCCGGCAGCACGTCCACATCAAAAATTATTTCGTTGGAAGCCTGCACTAAAAGATCATAACGCTCCTTCTCCAGTTCCAGTTCCTGGATGATACGCTTTTGTTCACTGATATCAACAATAACGCAGTACATTACCAGCATGCCGTCTTTATCTATCCCCACGCTGCCACGGATCAAAACAGGTATATAATGCCCGTTTTTATGCAGCAGGCGCATCTCCAAATCGATCTTATCATTAAGATGCCAGACACCATCCAGTAATGCCTGAAATTTAGGCGCATCCTCTTCATATATCAAATGCGCCCTCAAAAACGAAGGTACGTTTTCCAATTCTTCCCTTGTATAACCAATCAATTTTAGAAATCCATCGTTAGCATAACGGATGCAGAAGCCGGCATCATTGACCAGTGTCAAAACGCCTCCGTTGATATTATCGGCAATCTGACGCAGTATTTCTTCCCTGTCTGCAATCTCACGGTGGGCCTCTTTATTTTCCAGCCATTTTTTTACGGCAAAAACACTCAGCAGCCATACAAAAAAGGCAATCCCTGCATTCAAAAAAATTATATTATTACCAACCCAGCCGCCTGCTTTGTCTACCTCTATGATGCAGCTGGCATTCGGCAGTTCGATATCATATTTCATTCCGCCTGTCATTGCCATTGCCGCATGGTCAGAAGCAGCAATCGTCAATTTGGCTCCGTTTTCTATCTTGTATAAATGATAACGATATTTCTGCCCCTGCAGTGCGGCAAAATTGATGTTCTGCAAAGCATATTTCGGACTTGCCGGATTCATATCCAAAGTCACAGCAACTAAGCCCCAGGGTGAACCGTCAGAATTTTTTACAGCGACCCTGCCCGTCAGTACCAGCTCATTATCCTGAATCCTTCTGAACGGTCCTTCGATCACCAACTCGCCCTGCTTGCGATACACTTTCCTGATAGCGTCATCCCGTTTCGGCTGGATCATCAGATTTTTTCCCAGGGCACTTTTATTGATTTCATAAGGAAAGCAATAGGAAATCACAGTTTTTTCAGGAATACCGTCCTGCAGCGGACCTTCTGCCATAGCCAAAGATACATTTGTGATCAAAGCCATATCGTCAAAGGCTGTACAGACATTGTTCATTCTCTGGATACCAAGCTCTGACATATTACGAAAACCTTTTTCGTGTACGGCTATTTTTGTACCTTTGGCATCCAGCATACCCTGCTGGATCAGCTCACGTAGGACAAAAGCGTCATCATAAAGATCCATCAGTTCGTAGCGCGTCTGAGAGCCATAGCTTTCCGCCAGAAAAGCTGCTCTTTCACGGGTATACTTATAGGTATCGTTAATGCTGATATATGCAGCCAGAGCGCACAGCAACGCAGCTGCTGAAGTGAACAGCAATAAATATTTTATATTATAACCACGTTTTTTATCCATGCCCGGCCTCCTTAATACCGATAACTCATTTTTATTTTATTATAGCTTATTTTCAATTATTAAACATCAAGTATTTTTATTAAATAAATATTAATACGCTTTCAGTATTGCTATTCTGCATAGTAAAAAGCCTGCCGACATAATATGCCGGCAGGCTTTAAATTTTACGATCAGCCAAAAACCACTACTGCATCTTTGCATTTGATCCGCAGCAAAGCTGTTTCAAATACACGGAATTCGTGATTCAGCTTAGCAGAACCCATATAACCGGTAATAAGGTCCTGACCTATAACAAGATCCATATTCTGCGGTTCAGCGCAGACCAATACGGCTTTATTAAGACCTAACGCCGGAGTCATATATAATCCGCCGCCAACCAGGGTTTTGATGCGTTCGCTTTCCAGTAATCCAGTGCTGACCTGTAAACGCTGTAACTGTGCATATAGGTCAGGGCTGACTGCCAAAGCATAACGGCCTCTCAAATTCTTGTCCGCAAAATGCTGCAGACCTTTAACAACATCGCTGAAAGCATTTTCATCTTTGCTCCAGTCGGATTTTTTTACTTTAAAAGCACCTTCTGCCGTAGCCAGGCCTTCATAACCGGCTTTCGGATTCCCTGCAAAAATCATCAGGTCTTCTTTCTGAGCGCAGGCATTTGCGGCAGCGCTGACCGCACCCAAATCGATCGGCATACCGATCTGTCTGGCCTGTTCCATATCTCTCCAGGATAATACAAAATCACGATAGATCATTGGCAGCTCTTTAAAACTGCGGCCTGTAACTTTTACAGCTTCCTCTTCCTCACCGAAGAAATCTACACTGCCTTTTTCAGCAGGAGTCAGCACATCTACATTCACACTTTGTGCACCGGCACCCAAAGGACCGTAAATCTGTAAAAATTTACGTCCAACCAAAACATTTCTTGCCGCTTGGATTACGGCACTATCAATAGACTGCCATTGCTCGGCAGACAGATTAACATCATCACGCATTAAAAATTCCATGACCATACCTCCTATTTATCCAGCAGGCTGCCTACGGTAGTCGCTTTATTGGTAACTTCCGTTTTGTCATCGGCAATCCCGGCAGCTTTCATACCAAGGCCTTCAAGCATTTCCTTAACTTCGCCTTCACCGGAAATGAAATGTTCTGCTTCAGCAGGATCAAGATAACGCAGCAAAGTCATCAACTCACCGACATGGGCTTTTTCTTCGTCACGAATATCGGAAATAACCATTTTTGCCACTTCGTCATCAGTAGCCTGTACATGGGCATCATACAAGTAAATAGCTTCCAGCTCACCTGCAATATCCAGACGTACGGCTTGGATCAATTCTTCTTTGGTTAACTTTCTGTTGACATTACCTTGAAACGGGTTTGCAAAATTTGGCATTACTGCCACCACCTTTCAAAATTTTGATTTATTTGCAGTGTGTAATCGCAATAAATAAAAATTATCTTTTACTATATTATAGCACTGAGAATTTAAAAAAGCAATTAACTTTTCGGCCCTAACCGCTGTTTTAAATTCTCCTTACAGTTTTATTATAACACCGCCACGTTTTTCTACAAGTCCACAACCTGTTTTCTGACAGCTATTTTACACTTTTAACTTATTTTTTTGTTAAGATAATCACTTAAAAAAACTAAAAAACGGCCTCATTTTAAAATGAGACCGTTTTTACTCAGGAAAAACATTTTAAAAGCAGTGTCCAAACTGCAGGAACAATAAGTGCCGGCAGCATATTCAAGGTCTTAAACTTTTTTAATTCTAAAATCGCAAACCCGGAGCTCATAATAAAAACTCCGCCGATAATCGAAATTTCTGTCATCAGCTCAGCTGTCAAAAATGGCGCCAGCCAACCGGCCAGCAGATAGATCGACCCCTGCCAGCAAAACAGTACGACTCCTGCCAAGGCTATGCCGATGCCATATGCGGAAGCCAAAACCATCGAAGCTACAAAATCAAGCGTAGCATTAGTAAAAAGATAAGTGTTATTACCATACAGCGCGCTTTCTATCGGCCCCAGAATAGACAGGGTCCCGATACAGAAAAGCAGTATTGCCGTAGACAGCCCCTGACCAAGGTCGGACCCGCCTTTGAACCGCCCTGCCAGACGCTGGAAGCGGCCGTCGATATCAAGCAAAGTACCGATAATGCTGCCCAGCGCCAGACTAAGAATGAACAAGACGGGAAACCTGCTCTGCGGCATATTGCTGACTACTGCATTAGCTCCCAGAGCAACAGTAGCCAATCCCAACGCATCAAAGAGTGCTTTTTTGTAATTTTCTTTGATCCCCTGTCTGAACACACTGCCAAGCACGCTGCCGGCAATGATCGTGCTTGTATTGACGATAGTCCCCAGCATTAATCCATTCCCCCATTTATTACGCTTCGTATCTTTATATTATATGCGTTCCAGCGTCTATAAACAACTATAGAAGTTCTCCATAGCGCTTGATATAAAGTTTTTTCATCATCGTAGCCAAAAGCATATATGCCAAAGTAATAGCGGCCAGCCAGCTAAAATATTCACCAGGCAGCGAAGCCAGCCCGATAGCATGTCCCACCGCTGTAAACGGTATCACTGTCAGCACTGCGATACCAATAAATGTAAGTAATGTCACAGGCGCTGAAGCGCGGCTCTGCAGGAAGGGAATCTTTGGCGTTCTGATCATATGGATAACCAGCGTCTGCGTCCACATTGACTCAACAAACCAACCAGCCTGAAAAACAGCGATATATAATGCCTGCTGGGCAGGATCACTCAGTTCGTGAAACAAATGGCCGCCGACAACGGCCGGACAAATGATGAAATACATCAGTGCATAGGTCAAAATATCGAAAACAGAACTTGTAGGACCGATCCAAAGCATAAATTTGCTGACACTGGAAGCATCCCATTTTCTGGGCTTGGTCAAAAACTCTTTGTCCACATTATCCCAGGGAATCGCCGTACAGGAGATATCGTAAATCAGATTCAGCAAAATCAGATGTATCGACGCCATCGGCAGGAAGGGCAGAAAAGCACTGGCGATCAAAACCGAAAAAATATTACCAAAATTAGACGAAGCCGTCATCTTGATATATTTAATCATATTAGCATAGGTTTTACGGCCTTCAAGAATACCCTTTTCCAAAACCAGCAAATCTTTTTCCAGTAAAATTACATCCGCCGATTCCTTGGCAATATCCACGGCCGTATCGACAGAAATACCAACATCAGAGGCTTTCATGGCCGCCGCATCGTTGATGCCATCGCCGAGATAACCTACAGAATGTCCATTTTCACGCAGCAGGCGTACTACTCTGGCTTTCTGCGCCGGCGCCAATTTGGCAAAAACAGTGGTATACTCTGCCGCTGCCGCCAATTCTTCGTTGCTCATAGCTTCCACCTCAGAACCCAACAGCATTTTTTCTGCTGCAAGTCCTACATGACGGCAAACACATTTTGTAACCTTTTCATTGTCCCCTGTCAGTATTTTCACGGCAACACCATGCTCCTGCAAAGCTCTGATCGCAGCTGCAGTCGTTTCTTTGGGCGGATCCAGAAAAGCCAGATAACCGATCAAAACCATTTCGTTCTCGTCTGCTATCGAAAAAGCTCCTATCGGCGAAGGATTGGTTTTCTGCGCTACGGCAATGACTCTCAAGCCATCGGCATTAAGCGCATCCACTTTTTCCATAACCAGCTTTTTCATAGAAGCCGTCAGCGGCACTACACGCCCTGCATATTCGACAAAAGCCGAAATATTCAGCATTTCCTCTACGGCGCCCTTGGTGATCATTTGCGTTTTCCCATTCCGGTCTTCTACTACCACACTCATCCGGCGCCGTTCAAAATCAAAGGGCAGCTCATCTACCTTCTGGTAAAAATGTTCCAGATCGCCCAGCTGATCTTTGTTTTCTTCCTCTTCCAGTTTCGTCCTGCTGATAATGGCAATATCCATCAAATTTTTCAGACCCGTCTGATAATAACTGTTTAAAAAGGCATGCCGCAATACCCGCGGCGCTTCTTTGCCTTCAATATCCAGATGATATTCCAGTACAACCTTATCCTGCGTCAGCGTACCGGTCTTATCAGTGCAGAGAATATCAATAGATCCAAGGTTCTGGATCGAATTTAAATTTTTGATAATAACTTTTTCTCTGGACATTGCGACCGCACCCTTAGCCAGACAGGTCGTCACAATCATCGGCAGCATTTCAGGCGTCAGCCCTACGGCCACGGAAATTGCAAACAAGGCCGCATTCATCCAGTCACCTTTGGTAAAACCGTTGATAAACAAAACTACCGGCACCATGACCAGCATAAAACGTATCAAAACCCAGGAAACAGAATTGACACCTTTTTCGAAGCTGGTTTTCGGAGGCTTGCTGTTCAGCGCCTTGGCCATTTCGCCCAAAAGCGTATCATTGCCCACTGCTACGGCAACTCCTACCGCTGTACCGCTTATGACATTACTGCCCATAAAGGCCAGATTAGGTTCTTCTGTTATAGAAGCTGCCTGAACATCCAGGCAAAGATATTTCTCTACCGGTTCACTTTCACCGGTCAATGCCGACTGACTGACAAACAGATCCCTGGCAAAAATAATACGGATATCAGCAGGTACCATATCGCCCGCCGATAAATGAACAAGATCACCGACGACGACTTCGTCCAGTGGTATCTCCTGCTGACCCGTTTCCATTCTTTCCACACAGGTCGTAGTTTCGATCATAGCCGATAATTTAGCCGCCGCATTACCGCTTCTCGTTTCCTGCACAAAACGCAGGATACCGGAAATCATAACCATCGTCGTAATAATAATCACAGTCACGGCGTCTTCTTCACCCGGATCAGCCAGCCAGATATCTGTAAAAGCCGATACTGCCGCCAAAACAAACAAAATCGCTGTAAAAGGATTAATAAAAGCTTTGCAGATACGCGTGAACAGAGATTCTTTTTGTCCATGCGTCACAACATTATCGCCATACCGTTCACGAGCCTGCTCTACCATACCGGACGGCAATCCTTTGCCAGTCGTTCCCAAATACTTCAGAACTGTGTTCACGTCATGAGCTGCAGCAAAACGCAGTCTTTCATTGACCTTCTCACGATGCAGGATCTCCTGCGGGTTATTTTTTAAAAACAGTAATTTCTTTTTCATTGTTTTCTACCTCCTTACGGTTTTACTGCATACTTTCAGGAAAGTAGGACACACAACGAAAAGACAAAGTATTTATATGTAATTGTCGCGGAAGAACAGACGCCCTGACGGCAGACCGCTTCCTGGTTCTTCGCCTTTTGGTTTTATGCCCCTACTGCCTCCTGCGTCCATTCTTCTCACCTCACTTTTTTATAAAATATCTATAATAAAAATTCTGCGGCTGGCCGCGGCAAATAAAAAAACCGCGTCAATGCTTAAACAAAGACGCGGCAATAAAACAAATTTACCTTACAGTTCAATCAGAACCGGCCCTGTTCAAGCTTTAACTCCACAGGGCGGTGAAATTGCATTAGATTATGCCTTGTTGTCGACATAGCCTGTTCAAACCTGCTCATGGTGTCTCCACCACTCCGCGGCAGCAATCCATATCCCTGTGGTAGCCTCACCTACCAGAATATCCAGCTCCTAAATTATATATTAGGCTATTTAAATTTGTCAATACTTTATTCATTTACAAATCATATTTTCTTTATTCTGCAATAAACCGCGCAGTAAAAACAGAAACTGACGGGTATCGAACGGTTTGGCAACATGTGCATCCATGACCTGTTCCAGTGACTGTTCCACATCATTTTCCAGCACGTCTGCCGTCATCGCTATTATAACAACCGAGATAGCATCCGGACGCGGCAATGCTCTGATAGCAGCAGCAGCCTGATAACCGTTCATCCTTGGCATTCTGATGTCCATCAAAACTGCGTCATAAGTAAACGGCTCTGCCTCGCAAAATAAATCGACCGCCTCTTCACCATCGCTCGCTGTAGCAAATTCGGCCCCGACATTACGCAACAGCTCACAAACAATTTCCATATTTATTTCATTATCTTCTACTACCAGCAGTCTGTAACCATGCAGATCGATCTCATCAGTTACAAGCGTTTGCTGCAAAACAGAGGCCCTGGCAAGACGCAGATCAAACCAGAAGCGACTGCCGACCCCAAATGTACTGTCAAACTTGATCTCACTGCCCATCATATGAGCCAGCTTCTGCGAAATGGCCAGACCCAGTCCCGTTCCTCCATAAAAAGCATCTGTACTGCGTCCGCCCTGATTAAATGCCTCAAAAATACATTGTCTATTGCTTTCTTTTATACCGATTCCCTCATCTTCTAAGACAAACCGGACCAGCATGCTCTCATCATCCTGTTCAAGCATATCGCATTTTAAAACAACTTTTTTATCTTTAGCTGTAAACTTTACTGCATTGGCTCCTAAATTTACCATGATCTGCTGCAGTCTTCTGCTGTCAGCGTACACAGAACAATCTGCAACATTTACCTTCCGCTGTAAAAGAACACCCTTTTTTTCTGCCAGCGGCTGCAGGATATCCATGGTCGAAAAGATGATACTGTGCAGTGAAACTATCTGCGGCGTCAGCTGCAATTTGTCATTTTCTATTTTGGACATATCCAAAACATCATCTACTAATGCAGCCAGATGTCTGGACGCAGTATCGATCTTCTCCAAACAATCTAATACGGGCTGGCTGTCAGCAGCGCGCAGCTTTGCAATATCGCTCATTCCGACAATCGCGTTAATCGGCGTGCGTATCTCATGCGACATCCGCGACAGAAATTCGCTTTTAGCATTATGTGCGTATTCAGCAGCGCTTCTAGCCCGTTCCGCTGCAGCCAGTGCTTCAGCCAAACTATTATTAAACCTGGCCTGCTGGCGGTTCTTCAAAAATAGGAAAATACCCGTAAAACTCAAAGCCAATACCGCAAAAAATACTGTTCCGGCAACAAGAAAATTATTTTTAATAAATTCCCGCCAGTCCAATGCTCTGTGTTTAACGATGCTGTTATCTAAAATTATTTTATCCAGAGCACCTGCATCCAGCTTTTGGATTGATTTATTAAAAATACTCAATACCTCCGGCGGACATTTTTTAGAAATGCCGAAACCTACAGGTATTTCCATACTTACCGTCATTACAGGCATCAGGCTGGCATATTTGCTCAGATACCTGTTAGTTGTCATCACAATAGAATTGCCCAGCATAATATCGGCCTCGCCGTTGACCACCATTTCCAGACAGCTTTCTAAATTGTCGCCATCAACAATCTGCCACTGCGGGTATTTCTGCCTGATGTAATCTGCAGTGCCTATAAATGAAGTTTTCATAGCTACTTTCAAACGGCTGTTAAAATCAAAGCTTTCTCCGCGCCTACCCAAAATCAGATAATTTTCTTTTAGAAAGCTGTCTGTGTGCAGAAAATCGTATTGGGCCTCCAATTCTTTCGTCCAGACGATTCCGGAAATAACATCAGCTCTGCCGTCAGCCAGTAATTCCCACGACGAGGCCATATCAGGAGTGTAGGTCATTTCCATCGTTAAACCGCTGTCCTGAGCCAATAATTTCAGCACATCCTGATAAGCGCCTTTATAAACGCCGTTTTTACCGTCCAGCCATTCCATAGGATAATTATCGGCATCACCGACAACACGCAGCGGTGCGGCTGTCTGGATATAAGCAAGTTCCGCCCTGGTAAATCCCTTGGCTAACTTGTCGGCACGTCCGTAAAAATTCTCGTACAACGCGGCAGTAAAATAAGGATTTTCCAGCGTTATCGCCCGCATCGCCTGATCCAGCTGCTCCATTAAAGCCGCATTGCTCTTTCCCGTAATAATATACGCAGGCAGATAATCAAATTTAGCAACCAGCTTTTTATCTTCGTCAAGCACACAATTCCCACTCATAATAGCATCGATCTTACCGGCAGCTAATGCTTCATTGACTTCTGCACCGCTGCTGTAATAAAATTTCTGAACGCTGATGCCTTTACTCCCCACAAACTTGTCAAAACATAAATTAAGATAGTTGCCTTTGATCATGCCTAATCGTTTACCCTGCAACGACTGATAATCCTGATATAAAATATCGCTGTTGGTACCGGACGTATAAATAGCAGCAAAATCTAAAATACAGTTCTGCCTGCTGAAAAGGAAATCCGCCGCCCGCTGCTCGCTGTACTGGGCTGGAAAAGTAAAATCGGCTTCACCGTTTTTCACCCACTCCAGACACTGTTCCCACGAACCGCTTTTATATTCATAAGTCCAGCCGGTATATTCGGCAATTGCATCAAATAGAGCTACGCCATAACCTGCCAGCCGTCCATCTTTGATACCGACAAAATTATCAATATCCGAATAGGCTATGCGTACTGTATTAGAAGCACCTGCACTGTTGACTACCAGCAGAACAACCAGCATCAACACAGCAGTCAATATTCTTTTCAGCATCCTAAATACCTCCCCAGCCAAAACATCGAACAATATTATTCAAGTAAACATTTGCGTATAATAATAATTATATCACTTTTATTTGTTTATATAAATATTTATTATCTTTCAGACATTTATTATGATCGAAGATAAAAAAACAGAGGTCAACCAACTCCTGGCTGACCTCTGCTGCAAATCTTATTTATTGTCTTAAATTTTCTTCCTCAAATTTTAAGCATCTTTCCTCATAACCATCTATTTTCATATCTAACCGTTCCAGTACAGCCTGCATAGCTACTATCTTGTCGGCAAGCTGCTGTCTTTGCTCTACCAAAAGAGCTTTACGGGCAGCAATCGTCTCCTTGCCCAAGCGGAACATCGCCACATATTCAATCAGCATTTCTACCGGAATACCAACACCGCGCATGCACTTAATAAATTCTACCCAATTACAATCTTTTTCATCATAATCACGAATACCGCTGCTGCTGCGCTTGACCGGCGGTATCAGGCCAATTCGTTCATAATAACGCAGCGTATCAGCTGTCAAGCCAAACGTTTTACTGACTTCTGCAATCGTCATAGAGCAACACCTCCTCCTGCGATTATTTTAACACCTGGAGTCAACTCCAAGTCAAGCAATAATTTATTTTTAAGATTATTTACGTTATTACATACCAAACACTTTCACTGCTTCCTGCATATTTTGGATAACTGTAACTTTAAATGGACAGCGTTTCTCACAAGCACCGCATTTCACGCACTCCCCGGCATGATGCCGCAGCGCAGCATAATGTTCGCGTACTGTTTCAGGAACACTGTTCTGCGCTTTGGTAAGATTCAAAAATTTAGTTACTGCTGCCACATCTATTCCCTGCGGACAGGGAGCACAATGTCCGCAATACATGCAGTGCCCTTCCCAGCTGATTTTCGGTAAAGCGGCAAAAGCAGCCGCATAATCCTTTTCAACATCAGCAGCCGTAGTATATTCAAGACATTTTTCCAGCTCGTCAACAGTATGCGCTCCCGACATCACTGCCGCTACTCCGGGACGCGTCAAAGCATAGTGCAGACACTGATTAACAGTCAAAGCTTTTCCTGCCGGCGAAAGCTCTTCATCCAGCAAATCACCGCCGCCAAAAGCTTTCATTACGGTTATAGCGACGCCCAGGCGGCTGCAGGTTTCATACAGCGCTTCCCGCTCCGGATCCATATTCACAAGCTGCCTGTCATAATTTTTCCCATCCCAAAGCGCATAACAGTCTTCATTCGCCGGCTGCAGGTCATAGCATGGATTAACGCTGAACATCAGTACATCGATCAAACCGCTTTGTACAGCCTGCATAGCTGCGGCAGGATTATGGCTGCTCAAGCCGATATATCTGATTTTTCCCTGAGCCTGCAGTTCTCTTGCATACTCCATTACCGGGCCACCAGCTACCGCTTCCCAATCTTCCAGAGAGTCCACATAATGGATCATCCCAATATCTATATAGTCTGTTGCCAGCCGTTTCAGCAAATCTTCAAAGCTCGCTTTCACTTCCCCGATCTCCCTTGTCCGCTTATACTGTCCCTCCTGCCAAACCGTACATAAATGTGCCTGTAAAACAAATTTACCGCGGCGGCCACGCAGCCATTTACCCAAACGACTGCGCATTTCCGGCTGCGGCGCATACAAATCAATACAGTTGATGCCGCCTTGCTCTGCCGCATTCAGCAGTTGCTCTGTTAAGGCACCTTCGTTGGCAACAAAGCCTTCGCACCCTAATGCTATCACACTGACTTTAATACCTGTCCGTCCCAATTCACGATATTCCATACTCTCAACACTCCTTCTCATTAAAGCAATACCTTACCACCCAAAATCAACGTCAGCAGCAAGTACAAAAGCGGCTGATGCAGAAGATAGACTAACAAAGACCTCCGTCCGAAAAAACTCAGGAAGCCGCTGCCATAATCGAAGATCTGAGGCAATCCGCCCAGAGTTTCACAAAAACGCAGACAGTAATAACCTGCCAAATATAAAAAGAACCAGGGCATTAAAGAAAAATAATCACTGGAAAAAAATCCTGCTTCTGTAAATCCTACATAAGTAGTGAATTTATTCAGATACAGCTGCTCCGGTATTTTGAAAAAATTCCATTCCTCAAAACCTAAATAGCCGTCGTTGATATTGCGGGTCAGAAAAAATAACATACCACTTGCTGTAATGCCCCAGACAGGAGCCAGCCTGCACAGCAGCCGGTCAAGCAGCTTCAGCAGCAGCATACCTGACCCCAGAAAGAATAAAACGCCAAATGTAACCGCCTGGTCCGGCACAAAAATGTGCGTTATAACCATCACCAGGACACTTCCCCCAAAAACCTGCACAGCACGCCGTACAGCCCTTTTCCCTAAAGACCAGCAAAAGCCTGATAGAAAAATAAAACGCCAGCAAATACTTTGCTGCCACCAATAACACAAACTGCTATGAAACCAGGGCAAATCCTGCTCAAATAAATACACCAGGTCCCAAAAAAAATGATAGACGATCATCTCCAATAACAGCAGCCCTCGCAGACTGTCCAGCAAGGCGTATCTTTTTTCATTATTCAGCCCCCGCATAACAAACCTTCCCCCATATATACTTTAAAGCAGAAACTTTAGCTATCTAATTTCACGTCGCTGTAATATTCTCTGCTATGGTAAAATAAACACTATTTTTTTCTACAAACACCTCTGCGTTCCTCTTTTATCAATCATAACACTTAAAGCTCACTCCAAGTCAAGATACAAATAAAAATTTTCCCTGTATCCTGCTTTAAATTGCTGTTGTTTTATTTTCCCTCCAGTAATTTTAATATGAATATCCTCTAACCCTTTGTCCATCTTATCCCAACAAAAAACAGCAGGCCTTATAGGCCTGCTGTTTTCATTATTTCTATACTATCATTTTTTATAGCCGCACTTCGGACAAACGCCATTTTCATTCAAGGCAATACCACACAGCGGGCAACGATCAATTTGATTCTTGGTTGTGAACTCTGCCGAAGCAGTATTGACACCGCTGACAAAAGTTATTTTCGCAATATTGAGTTTGTCTTTAAGCAGATCATAAACGATCTTGATCATGCCCTCGACAGTCATAGTTTCTTTTGTAACCACAAGACGACAATCCGGGTATGCTGTTGCCAGCTCTGTCTTGAAAGCCGCGCCTTTCATCTGGTTCTGCGGAGCGCCATTACGGATACCCTGTTTTTCGTAAACATCAAGTACTGCCGGCAGTAGCGGATCATCTTCCCTCAAAATCAGTGCATGATCGAAGTTCTTTAAAACGTCCCAGGCAGTTTTTTGAATTTCATTACAGGGAAATACCATATTGACACCTGGTTCGACAGAATCTTCCACCTCAATAGTCAGAATACCTGAATGTCCATGCAGATACTGTGCTTCACCTTTGAACCCATAAAATCTATGGGCATATTGCAGGTCTAATGTTGTAATACTTCTCATGTCTTTATCCTCCTATATTTTTTATTTACGGGGTCAGCGCCCGAATACGCATTTGTTAATCGAAATATCCCAGTCTGTTATCTGCTGTTAATGATATTTTCTTTAGTATTAATATAATATTATTTTCTGTTTTTGTCAATAACTTTTTAGTTTTTAATTCTATTAGAAAATTAATATCCTTTATTGTTTCATATATTATACATTAATCTTAATTATTTCTCCAACAGTTCCTACCAGCCTCAAATAAAAAATACACTCGCTAGCCCCTGAACTTTAATAGTTCAATAATCAGCAAGTGTAAAAAATAAAAGCTGCAGAATCTAACGATTCTACAGCTTTATAATTTAATTGGTGCGAGTGACAGGAGTCGAACCTGCACGCCGAAGGCGCTAGATCCTAAGTCTAGTGCGTCTGCCAGTTCCGCCACACTCGCAAACAGGCAAAAAAAATGGTGATCCACCCGCGACTCGAACGCGGGACACCCTGATTAAAAGTCAGGTGCTCTACCGACTGAGCTAGTGGATCACATTGGCTGGGGCGGCTGGACTCGAACCAACGCATGCGGGAGTCAAAGTCCCGTGCCTTACCGACTTGGCTACGCCCCAAGGATAGAAACCGGATAATTATGGGGTGACTGGAGGGGATCGAACCCTCGAGTAACGGAGCCACAATCCGCCGTGTTAACCGCTTCACCACAGCCACCAAATTGTCCAAACTTAATAGCTTGGCGACGAATGTTATTCTACCATAGCCACTAGTTTATGTCAATCTTTTTTATAAACTTTTTTACATTTTTTTGCAGGGATTATTATTTGCAGACAGCGATTGCTTCTATTTCAACTTTAACACCTTTCGGCAGTCCCGCAACCTGTACGCAGGAACGCGCAGGAGCGTTTTCAGCAAACTTTTCACCGTAAATGCTGTTAACAACGCCAAAATCTTCCATATCAGTCAAAAAAACAGTGGTTTTTACCACATCGTCAAAAGTCAAACCTGCCTCAGACAATACGCCTTCCATATTTTTCAAGACTCTGATCGTCTGCGCTTCAATACCTTCATCTACTACTTCGCCTGTTTCAGGAACCAAAGCTATCTGACCTGACATATACAACATACCATTAGCCATGACAGCCTGAGAATAAGGCCCGATAGCAGCCGGTGCATTTTCAGTCTTAATAATTTTTTTCATTTGATTTACCTCCATTTAATACTTATCTAAAATATTTTTTAAATTTTACCATCAGCGGCAAAATAAGCCTGTGCCCAGGCCAGTGCAGTTGGTGTCTGTGCCAGTCCGCCTTCCGCCGTTTCCTTAAGCGTGCAGGGCAAACGATCGCCTACTGACTTCATCGCATCAATGGCTTCGTCTGCAGGGATAAAGCTTGTGATACCAGCCAGAGCCAATTCTGCTGCCAGCAACGCCTGTGCAGCGGCACCGCCATTTCGTTTGATACACGGCACTTCTACCAGACCGGCAACAGGGTCACAAACAAGCCCCAGCATATTTTTGAATACTATCGCCACTGCATGTCCTACCTGTTCCGGAGTGCCTCCCAGCACATCTACAGCGGCACCGGCCGCCATAGCCGCACCGCTGCCGCATTCAGCCTGACAGCCGCCCATAGCGCCCGACAGTGAAGCGCGGCTGGCTATGACCATACCAATATTACCAGCCACGACCAAAGCTTCAGCCATTTGCCGTTCGTTCAAATTGTAATGCTGCTTCAATGCCAAAAGTACTCCCGGCAGAACGCCGCTGGCTCCGGCGGTAGGAGCGGCGACGATACGTCCCATCGCCGCATTGCATTCACCTACAGCCATGGCATAAGCCACAGCATCGTTGACGACACCGCCTAAAATATTTTTATAATTTTCAGACTGTCTGGCCTCCTGCAGCTTTTTAGCAGCACCACCAGTCAGGCCGCTGTGTGAACTTCCCCCGGTCAGACCGAATGCTGCTGATTCTTCCATTACCTGCAGCATTGTCTGCATCTGCTCCAGTATAGCATCTTCACTCAGTTCAAGCTCTTCGCTGCTGAGCTTCAGCAGATAAGTATGTAACGGAACACCCTGATCAGCTGCGGCCTCAATCCAAGTCCTTAAAGAAATTTTCTCGTTAATCACGCTGCACCTCACAAAACATTACGGATGAACCGCACCGACTGCATAGGTTCCAAAGCAGCAACCAGATTGATTATCGGCTCCGGCACCACCTGGTCACATTCAATGACCATCGTTGCCAACCCGCCTTTATTCGCCCGGAAAACCCGCATCCCGGCAATATTGATGCCGGCACTTGCCAAAGCGCTGCTGACCAGGGAAATAACACCAGGTTTATCCTTATGCAAGGTAAGGATCGCCGGCAGCTTACCGCTCAGTTCTACAGCCGCACCGTCAATAGAAGTTACCAGAACCTGTCCGCCGCCAATAGAAGAACCAATAACTTCGCATTTTCTGCCATCTGCAGCTGTCAATTTAAAATAGACCGTATTGGGATGTGTCAGATCACCTAGATTGATCGTGGAAAATGCGTATTCCAAGCCCTGCTTCTGCGCAAAATCCATTGCCTGCGGAATCCTGGCATCATCCGGCAGCCAGCCCATCAGTCCCGCAAGAAGCGCCATATCCGTGCCATGGCCGCGGTAAGTTTGAGCAAAGCTCCCATGCAAAGCAATCTGCGCCTTTACCGGCCAGGCCCCCAGAATGCTGATCGCCAATAACGATAAACGTACGGCTCCAGCCGTATGCGAGCTGGACGGACCAATCATTACCGGTCCGATAACATCAAATATATTCATAATAACCTCACTGCTTTTACTATTGCGTCCTTATTCCACATTATCCAGCGAACGATGCGCCAGACCTACACACAACTCATTGAGATTGAGCACGCCTACCGCCATATAAATAGCAACGCACAAATGCTCACCGCAGCGGGCAATACCGATCTTGCCGCCGACATTAAAGCCCAAAGCCTTGGTTTTCACCTGCTCTAAAGCCGCATGAGCAGCGCCTGCTACCGCACCGGCGCCAACATGCGTATCTGAAACCAGGCCCTGCCTCTGCGCTGCCACTACAGCACGTTCAACAATCTTGACAATAGACGGAATAAATTCCCCGCCAAAATCGACCGCTGTCGAACGAATACCCTGTTCAGCCAGTTCCTGCTTGATTCTCTGCTCTTCGCTGCGTGAACCTGTAACAGCTATTTTCAGGGCCGCACGGCCGATTTCAATACTGGTGAGTTTGCTGTCGGTCATAATATCAAGCCTCTTCCTCTACATATTCCGGTACTTTAATCGGAGTTTTATCAACAACTGCCACTATTAAAAAGGTTACAATACAAATAAGCCATTCAAAATAAATTACATGCTGCAGAACATGGAGCGCCGGTACAAATTCCCAGACCACCAACCCTAAAAGTCCGACCAGCGTTGTATAAAAAGCACTGCTTCTGCGGCACAGCCCCGGCGCAAACACAGTAAATAAAAAGACACAGGTCAGAGCGGTAGTCATCGACAGACCGGCAATCATGGTCTTCAAAATACCTGCGGCATTGAAGGCAAACCACAAGGTTATCAAACCAACCCCGAAAATAGTCAGACGATTGACAGTGACAAATTTTTCATCGCTGACAGAAGGATTAATAAAACGTTTGTAAATATCCTGACTGAACAAAGTGCCCGCCCCCAAAAGGATCGTGCAGGCAGTAGAAACATCGGCCGCCCACAAGGCAGCCAGCGTCGTTCCTGATGCCACCGGGTTCAGACTCATAACGACTTTCGGCAGAGCCATAGTCGCCGTAATATCCGGGAAAGAAACCTTCGCTACAATGCCGAGCAGCGCGCATAAAAATCCGATCGGGAAAATCAAAATGCCGCCTAAAAGAAAGCCTTTACGGGCAGTTTTGGCATCACGGGCACCACAGGCAATCTGCACCGGTCCCTGTGCCGTGATCGCTTGTGTGACCATAACTATGAACCAGCCGATAATGACCGCCATCGGTATACCAGCCAAAGGATCGAACCAATCCAGCGTCGGCGGCAGCTGAGCCGCAATATTCTCGATCCCGCCGGCATTATTGACGGCGGCAAAGCAGGAATACAGGACACCGACATAAATCAGACAGACGCTGACGATATTGGAAAGACCTGAGGACCACAGACCGCCGATCAGGGTGATGCCGATGAAAACAACGGCACTCATCATCATGCCGCCTTTAAAACTGAAAATGTCAGGCAGCAGCGAAGCCAGAATCGCCCCGCCCGCCAAATACTGCAGCGCCGTAATAACAGACATAATAATAACAAGACCGACCGCGCTGATGACACGACCTTTCGTATCATAGTATTTCTCAAAAAATTCCGGGATCGTAGAAATCTTCATCGCCCGCAGTTTCCCAGCGGCAACAAGCCCCATCACGACAGCCCCCGCTGCCCAGGCTGCATTATACCAGCCTGCCGCCATACCTACTTTAAAGGCATTTTCGGCAACGCCCACTGTAGAAGCCGCACCGACCGCAAGCCCCGTGATATTGACCGCGATCAGGCCGGCACTTAATTTACGCCCGGCAAACAAATACTCCGTCGAGCCTTTATCAGCCCGCCTTTTAACATAAAAACTGATACCAAACAAAAGCGCGATATACACGCACACGATAATCAACTGAATAGACAAATGCCACACTACCTTTCTACGCTGCTACATTGCTGCTTATTAAAACCACTCCGCGCCTCAGAAGGCGCCTGCTGCCATACTACCCTCCTACCCATCAAGTATGGATATAATTATATCAATTTTCTTCTGCAAAGTGAAGTAAAACAGCTTTTTAAAACACTTTTTTACTTTCTTTAGCTCATTTACATTCGCTGGCTGCCTTGTAAAATTTTTTATACTTTGCTGCCGGCAACAAGGATTTTAGATTTTTATGTCGAATGTAAAAAAGATTACAGAAGATTTATTTATCTGAAATTCCCTGATAAGTGAGGCTTAAATTTATGTATTCTTACAAAACCAGCGGCACCTGCTCTCAACAAATAAATTATGACATCGTTGACGGCAAGGTCCATAATGTTACTTTCGTCAACGGCTGCCCCGGCAATCTTAAAGCTATCGGCATCCTGGTAGAAGGACTTCCCGTTGAGGAAGTTGCCGCAAAACTGCGCGGCATTCACTGCGGCAACCGCAGCACCTCCTGCGGCGACCAGCTGGCTCAGGCCCTGGAGCAGCATCTAAACAAATAACAACATCGCAAATTCCAAGGAAAGGGGGCACCTGCAATGTATAAGATCCTCAAAAGTACACCAAACGGCATCGATGAGCTTGAGCTTGAACAATTAGAAAAGGGCTGCTGGATCGACATTGTCAGTCCCTCCCCTGAAGAACTGCATGAAATAGCCGCCGCTACTAAGATCCAACTGGATTTTCTGACGGCCGCGCTTGACGAAGAAGAAAAATCGCGTATCGAAACCGAAGACGACCAGATCCTGATCCTGGTCGATATTCCTTTTTTACGCAGTAACAAAGACTACGACACACTTCCGCTCGGCATTATCATCGCTGAAGACTTTATTGTCACCGTCTGTCTGGAGCCTAACGCTGTTGTTGCTGACTTTTCTTCCTATAATCATCGTTTCTTCAGCACCTTCAAAAAAACGCGGTTCCTGTTCCAGATCCTTTATAAATCAGCTACTTTATATCTAAAGTATATTCGTATCATCATCAAACGTACTGATGAACTGGAGCAGCATCTGCGTAAATCCATGGAAAACTCCGAGTTATTCAACCTGCTGGATCTTCAGAAGTCACTGACCTACTTTACTACTTCCCTGCGCAGCAATTATATCGTTACTGAAAAACTGCTGCGTCTGCGTTCTACAAATCAGTCAGGACATTTGATCAAGCTCTACGAAGAAGACGAAGACCTTTTGGAAGACGTCATCATTGAATATAAGCAGGCTATTGAAATGGTTGAAATGTACAGCCATATTCTTAACAGCATGATGGAAGTATTTGCCTCTATCATCAGTAATAACCTGAACTTAGTTATGAAGTTCCTGGCTTCTGTAACCATTATTTTAGCTATCCCCACAACTATCGGCGGCTTATGGGGCATGAACGTTCCGGTGCCTCTGGAAGGTAACGAATTCGGTTTTGTCACCATCACTTCCATCGCCCTGCTGATTTCTGTAGGTACAGGCTACTGGTTGTGGAAACGCCGCATGTTCTAGGAGGATATTATGTCAAAAATACTAGCAGAACAATTATTGGCCGGTATTATTCTCGGCGATAACGATAATCAGGAATATATTTATCTTCCGGGCGGAGAAGTGGGAAGCGATACTCCCTGCTGCATCTTTGAAAGCAAGTCCGGACGTCAGGATCTGCCGCTGGAAAAAGCCGTAGAACAGGTCAAGCGTCTGCATCTCAAACCTGTGACGCATCCGGAAATGGGTCGGCGCTCATACTGAACCTGAAGAAGTAAACCCCGCTGCAATAATGCAGCGGGGTTATTTTTATGCTTTTTATTTTTTTACATAACGTTCCCAAAACTCCTCTGCCGGTAGCGGTCTGGCAAAATAATATCCCTGACCCAGCTGACAGCCCAGCTTTTGCAACACCTTGAGCTGTTCTTCCGTTTCAACGCCCTCGGCCAAAGTCAGTGTATCGCCAAATTCACGGCACATTGAAACTGCTGCCTTAAACAGAATCTGTGCCTTAGGGTTAATGACGATAGTGTCCACCAAACTCTTATCGAATTTTACCGTATCAAAATGCACCTGCGACAATAATTCCAGATTAGAAAAGCTGGTACCGAAATCGTCCATTGAAATACTGAATCCCGCCTCATGCATCCGTTTGATCAAATCTACAAGCAGCTCTTTTTCCAGCAAACCAAAGCTTTCCGTGATCTCCACATCTATCAGTCCCGGATCGATACCATATTCTCTGCAAATCGCCACACCATCTTTGATTATGTCTTCCGCAATCAGCGTCACCCGCGAAACATTTACCGAAACCTTAAACAGCTTGTCGCCCTGATCGCGCCATTTCTTCAGCAATTGGCAAACGGTCTTCAAAACAAAGGTATCGATATAATTTATTAAACCAATATCTTCATAACACGGAATAAAATTATCCGGAGCTATCACATTGCCATGTCCGTCAATTTTTCTGATCAGAGCCTCCGCGCCCTCCAGCATTCCTGTCTGTAAATTTATTTTAGGCTGCAGGTAAACTTTGAACCTTCCTGCCGCGATCTTGTCCAGCAGCCGGTGCGCGCTTTCAGCTTTATGATTATAATCGGCGGCCAGATTTTTATAACCAAACGATTTAGTTGCCTCCATCACTGCATTAGCCTGGGATACCTTTTTATAAATATCCCGGCAGTCATCGCTCCATAAGCTCCCCACTGATACCCTAAAGTCTGTTTCCGCACTGAATTTAGCTTTCAGCGCCGCTACTTTTGCTTCAAAATCCGCTTTATCCATATTCAGCGCCAAACTGACAAACTCATCACTGCCGACACGAAATGAATTAACGCCAAAAACACTTTTGATAAGTGCTGCTATCCTGATCAGGACCCTGTCACCCGAATGATAGCCCTTGGTTGCATTGATATTGCGCAGCCCGTTGATATCCATATCGACAATACCAATATGCCGTATTTTTTTAATTTCTATATCCTTCAACAGACTGCTGTATTTCTCTCTATTATACAGTCCTGTAAGATTATCTACCCAACGGATCTGTTCCAATTTTTGATCCAGATATTTTTTCTGCTGTTCCAGTTCTTCTTCCTTAAAATTATATAGAATTTCAAAACGCAGACGACGCCCCATATAATTGAATAAAATACTCTTGACCTGTAAATAGCGCTGTACCGACGGCTGATATATTTCTTCCACAAACATGCGCTCTGTAGTCAGCAGATTATTCCGGCAGAACCTGCACTTGCTGCTCAGTCCCTGTAAAACCGTATAACATTTTTTACCGCAGTAGCTGTCATCTTCATAAGCCAGCTGCAGCATGTCTTTCGCACTCTTATTCATATAAACAATTTCACAGGTATCAACATCAATCAGATAGATCGCCCGCGCAGTTTCTGTGCGTGCTATTTGAGGAAATTCGTCGAAGCCCATCATTTTCGAGCTCATTTCTGCACCTCTTTTATAAATATTCCCAGTCGCAACTTTTACTTTAGTTAAAAAAAGCTTCTTCAGGATATTTATTTTTAACATTTTTAAAAGTTTGCATTTTGTTTATCCATTTGTATTATAACATCATTATAATATCTATTCAATATTTTTGGTTTTTTAGAATATTTTTATTCTTAAAACAACAAAAGGCGCTGTGTAATTTATACACAACGCCTCAAAGACCACTTTTATTTAATTACAATAACTGGCAGTTCGGATTCTTCGATCACCGTTTTACTGACACTGCTTTTTAAAAGCCCTTCCAAAGCTCCAAAGCCGCGGCTGCCAATAACAATGCTGTCACAGTTTTCGCGACGGCTCAGCTTAATTATTTCTTCAGCTGCTCTACTGCCGATAGCCAGCAGATAATCGCAGGGGATTTCCTGTTTGTCCATTAAGTGCTTGGCAGCGCCCAGCACCTCATTGCCGATCTGCATCACCGGCCCATTGGCACTGTAGACCAGTTCTTCTTCCAAAGGAGCACCGCCGACAGCTTTAATCCCCGGCTTAACGACCGTCAAAATAACCAGGTGTCCACCCGACAGCTTTGCCAGCGAAGCGGCATATTCCATGGCCCGCCAGGAATATTCAGTCCCGTCGATAGGTACGAGGATTTTTTTTAACATATTCATCATCCTTCATCAAAACTTTAAACACAGCTCCGTAATTATTTTACGATCAGTACCGGCACTGTTGCATACTGAGAAACCTTGGAACTGACGCTGCCCAGGAAAAATTCAGCAATGCCGCTGAGTCCGCGGCTGCCCAAAACGATCGCGTCGGCTTCCACTTTTTTGGACAAAGCGATGATCCGTTCCGACGGATGCCCTACTTCCATATCATATTCAACTTTATGCGGATAGGAGCCGACCATTTCTTTGGCCAGTTCCAAAACCTTATCACCGACTTTTTCCAATTCGCTGTTACCCTGATTAATCGTAGCATGGTCAAGCGGGACTGCCAAAAGAGCAGCATTATTATAAGGCTGGATTACGTTCACTACCAAAATTTCACTCTCAAATTTTTTACCGATCTCCAACGCATTATTCAATGCGCGCCATGCGGTTTCGGAGCCGTCTACAGGTACTAAGATTTTTTTAAACATAATACGCACCTCCTGCTATCTTAACTGCTTTTAGAATATTCAAAATCAATAATAAGCTTATTGGTTTTACTGTTAATTTCTCTTTTTACAGCCTAAATTCCTGCTAAAGCAAAATTATTTAACTTTATTTTTTTTCGCCTGATGCTTCAGGGATTTTTTACTTACTTTTTTGATCTCTGACGGTGCCGGAGCATCATCCATACTGCCGCCTTTACCAAAACGGTAATACAGCAGCATTAATCCTAAAAGCAGCATCGGCAGGCCGCCGATAACATAACGGTATTCGGCCGGCGCAGTGATCGTCAGAAAATCATAACCAATGATCGCTATCGGCACAAGAATGATCTGCGAATAACGGCTTGCAGAACTCGTCGTTCCCATAAGACGGATCACCAGTCCGTAAGCCAGGAAGGCCACAGCAAAAGAAACAAAAGACATAAAGCATAAGAAAATAAAAAATTCCATAACAGCTCTCCTCGTTTAACGTTCTTCCCTGTCATAAGGCTGCCCCAGCGCCTGAGGCGCTGCCAGACGGCCCCCTTTGCGGGCCAGAACCAAAATCAAAACCACTATCGTAAAAATATATGGAAGCATATTCAAAATAAAAACAGACACGGGCAGGCCAACTACCTGCAAATGAAAGCCCAAAGCATCAATGCCGCCGAAAAGATACGAACCAAGCAGCGCACGCCAGGGATCCCACAGAGCAAAAATTACAAGTGCCACCGCGATCCAGCCGCGTCCGGCCGTCATATTTTCCAGCCAGCAGGGAGCATAAGCCAGCGACAAATACGCGCCGCCCAAACCGGCTAAAGCACCGCCCATGATCACATATAAATACCGCAGTCCAAAAACATTGACGCCTACAGCATCTACAGCAGCCGGATTTTCTCCCAAAGCCCTCATAAACAGCCCTGCTCTTGTACGGTACAGATAAAAAGCAGCGGCAGCCACTAAAATATAACTGCAGTAAACCAGCAGATCCTGCCTGAACAGTACCGGCCCCAGCACCGGGATCTCACTGAGCCCCGGTACAGCCAGCTTACTGAAAACAACAGTCGCCTGCTGCCCCACATAATCCAAACCCAGATAACCGGATAGACCCGTGCCAAACAAGGTCAGCGCCAAACCGCTGACGACCTGGTTTGCCCGCAGGGTGACAGTCAGAAAAGCGTGTATCAGCGCCATCAATGAACCTGCCAGCAGCGCCATTCCAACACCACTTAGAAGACTGCCCGTCTGCTGAGCGGCAATGAACCCGGCACAGGCACCGACCAGCATCATCCCGTCCACCCCCAGATTGGTAACACCAGCTCGCTCGGAAATCAGTTCACCCAGCGCAGCAAACAAAATAGGGGTACCGGCCGTAATAGAGGCAGCTAAAATTGAAATGAGCAATGTCTCATTCACTCTCTTCGCCTCCTTCATTTTTGATCAGGCGCAGCTGATAATTGGTAAAGATATCAGCGCCGACGACAAAGAATAAAATAGCTCCCTGCAGCATTGTTGCCACAGCCGAAGGAATCCCCAGTGTCTGCACCATAAACCCGCCGACATGGATAATCGCAAACAAAAAAGCTACTACGATAATCGCTGCCGGATGCAGCCGCGCCAGCCAGGCCACAATAATTGCCGTATAACCATAACCGGGACTGATACCCGGCTGCAGCTTGCCAACGATGCCGCTGACTTCAATCATGCCGCCCATCCCGCAGACAGCACCGCTTAGCAGCATCACCAGCAAAACATTTCTGGGAATATTGATCCCGGCATAACGGGCAGCCGTAGGATTGGAACCAATAACCAGTGTCTCGTAGCCCCAGCGGGAATCACGAAAAACTACTGCCAGAACTGCCGCTAAAACAAATACAATAATGATACCGGCATGTACGCGCAGATCTCCGAAAGAGGGCAGCAAAGCCGACTCGCTGAAGGCCGCTGTCAAAGGAAAATTCAAGCCCTTGGGATCACGCCACGCACCATATACCAGATAATTGACCCATAAAATTGCAATATAATTCATCATCAGCGTCGTAATCAGTTCGCTGACCAGCCATTTAGTTTTGAACCACCCGGCTAAAAGTCCCCACATCCCGCCTGCCGCAGCTCCCAGCAGCAGCATGCCAGGCAGCATGATCATAGAAGGCAGGTCAGGATAAGTCAGCGGCAGCCAGCTGGCCGCACAGGCTCCCATATAAAACTGCCCTTCAGCGCCGATATTCCAGATCTGCATCCTGAAGGCAATGGCAATGCCTAATCCGCACATCGCCAGCGGTATCATTTTGACGATCGTTTCCGAAATACCATACTCAGAACCTAACGCACCGCTGAACATTGCATAATATACCTCAAAAGGATCGCGCCCCGTCACTGCAAAAAAGATACCGCAGAAAACCAGAGCGGCGAAAGCTGCCACCACCGGCACCAGCGAGCGCATCAGCGGACTGGGTGCCAGACGTTTTTCCATTACCAGCTTCATACGCCCGCACCTCCCGCTTCGGTAATACCCGCCATCAAAGCGCCGATTTTTTCTGTATCCATTTCGCTGACAGGGAATTCACCTAAAATCTGCCCGGCAAACATAACGCCTACACGATCAGCCAGCTTTGCGATTTCCTCCAGCTCTTCCGATACCAGAATGATCGCAGTCTGTTCTTCTTTCAGCTGCAGCAGCAGCTTGTGCACTGCTTCGATAGCACCTATATCCAAGCCGCGTACCGGGTACAGTACGATCATCAGCTTGGGTTTAGCGGCTATCTCGCGTCCCAGCAGCAGTTTTTGCAGATTGCCGCCGCTCATCATCTTCACCGGCTGGAAAATCGATCCCAGCTTCACATCAAAATCTTCTACGATACGTTTTGTCGCCGCTATAGCAGCTTCACGCCGAATCCGCCAGCCTTTGGAAAATTTACCGTCATATTCTTTCAGGATCACGTTATTGACAGAATCCAGATTTGGCACCAGCCCCATACCCAGACGATCCTCCGGCACATAACTGATACCTGCTTCGATCATTTCTTTCGGTTTTTTATTGGTAAGGTCCTGTCCGTAAAAAAATATTTTTCCGCCCATCGACGGCCGCAGTCCGGCAAGTACCTCAGCCAGCTCGCGCTGACCGTTGCCCGATACTCCGGCGATACCATAAATTTCACCCGCTCTGACTGCAAGCCTGACATTGTTCAGTCCAACCGTATTCATATCATTGAGAGCTGAAACCTGCTCCAGCTGCAGCACCACTTCACCGCAGTGCTCGCAGTTTTTTTCATAGGTATTCAGCACCTCGCGGCCGATCATCATCTGCACCAGCTTGTCGCGACGCATATCTTCTTTTGCGGCGCTGCCGGTTACACAGCCGCCGCGCAAAACAGTTACTCGGTCGGCCAGTTCCTCGACTTCGTTGAGTTTGTGGGAAATAAAAACTACCGCACAGCCGTCGTCTGCCATCTTTCTCAGATTGACGAACAGCTCGCGTGTCTCCTGCGGCGTCAGAACAGCCGTAGGCTCATCCAGGATCAGCACACGGCTGCGATGATAAAGCATCCGCAAGATCTCCACGCGCTGTTTTTCTCCCACACCAAGTTGCCAGACATAGGCCCGCGGATCTACCTGCAGTCCATATTTCTCACCCAGACTTTCAATATCTGCTATGATCTGCTCCGGTTTCAGCAAAAAACCGCCTTTGCTCTGGCTCAGAACGATATTCTCAGCTACCGTAAAAGATTCGATCAGTTTAAAATGCTGATGTACCATCCCGATACCGCTGGCAATGGCGTCAGCAGGCGAAGCAAACTTTACTTCCTCCCCGCCAACCATGATACAGCCTTCTGTAGGCTTGTAAAGACCTGTAAGGATACTCATCAAAGTACTTTTACCGCTGCCGTTTTCACCCAAGAGCGCATGTATCTCACCGGGGTACAATTCCAAATTTATTTTATTGTTGGCGATAACGCCGGGAAACCGTTTCGTTATCTGCCGCATACTGATAAGAGGCAAGGTCATGACTTTGCTCCGTTCATCATAAAATTAATCCGCTCCTCCGCATAGCCGCGCGCCGATCTGGCGGGCAACATGGACTCCGCTCGCACTGGCCTGTGACAACCCCCTGGTGATACCGGCACCGTCGCCGACGGCGAACAGGTTCGGGATCTTCGTTTCCAGCTTATCATCAAGTTCCAGACGCGCACTGTAGAATTTTACCTCTACACCGTAAAGCAGGGTATCGGCATTAGCCATCCCCGGCGCCACCTTATCCAGCGCATAAATCATTTCGATGATATTATCCAAATGGCGTTTAGGCAGCACCAGGCTCAAATCGCCGGGCGTAGCCGACAAGGTAGGCTTAGTAAAGCTTTTTTCCAGACGTCTTTCATTAGTACGCCGGCCTTTGATCAAATCGCCGAAACGCTGCAGCAGCACGCCGCCGCCCAGCATATTGGAAAAAGAAGCGATACGTTTGCCGTATTGATGCGGTTCAGTAAACGGTTCTGTAAATTTATTGCTGACCAGTAAAGCAAAATTCGTATTATGACTGTGCAGCTTGGGATCGCGGAAGCTGTGCCCGTTGACTGTAATGATGCCGTCAGTATTTTCGGCCACTACATAACCGTTGGGATTCATACAGAAAGTACGGACCAGATCATTATACTGCCGTGTCCGGTAGACCAGCTTAGCTTCATAGACTTCGTCAGTAATGTGTTTAAAGACCTGCGCCGGCACCTCTACCCGCACGCCTACGTCGACCTGATTGTTAATAAAGGACAATCCCAGTCCGCGGCACTGTTCGGTAAACCATTCCGCACCGGCACGTCCGGGAGCAGCGATCAGATAATCACAGCGAATATCAGCTTTATCCTCGCCGCGAACGCCCAGTTCAAAACCATCACCGTGCCGTTTGATAGTTTCCACATGGGTATTACAGCGGATCTCTATTCGCTCAGCCAGATATTTATAAATATGCTCCATAATAATAAGGTTATTTTCAGTCCCCAGATGCCGGACCTTGGCGTTTAAAAGATGCAGATCATGTCCCAGCGCCAGACCGCCGATAGTACTGTTCTTTGTGCTGAAATATTCGCCGGGAGCGCCATGACGGCAATTAAGCTCATCAACATAATCAATCAGCTCGATTACAGTCTTTTCCGGAATATACTCGCTCAGCCAGCCGCCGAATTCAGTCGTAAAATTATACTTACCGTCCGAAAAAGCACCGGCACCGCCAAAACCGCGCATGATATCACAAGGGACACAACGCAGGCAATGATCCACTTTTTTTGCAGCCAGCGGGCATTGACGCCGTTCGATTGGATTGCCTTCCTCCAGCATGATCAGCCTGACCGTCGGATATTTCAGAGTAAATTCATAAGCTGCGAAAACAGCCGCAGGGCCACCGCCGATAATCGCTACATCATAGTTCTCGTACATAAAGGACCTCCATTCATTATGGTTTGATCACAAATCGTATTTTTTACTTTCATCACCCAGTGGTTCATCTTTTTTAGGGTCATTTTTAAAAAGCTCAATATTTTTCTTTGCTTCACGCAAAGCATCATCATACACAGTTTTAAACGGACTCAGGTCCGCCGGTTTACCGGCCTTCAGCCATTCGGTAACGACCCGTCCCAGCGCATAGGTAGTCCCTACAGCTACAGGTATCTGCAAGGGAGCAAACGGGATCAGTGTCGTCAGCGTACTGCCTACAAAATAAGCTCCTAAAGAACTCAGCAGGCTTACGGCCGCCTTTTCTCCGATTTCTTCTTCATAAACACTGCCTAATTTTATCACCAGATACACATCATTAGCAATCAGCGCCATTGTTCCAAGCAACGGAGCAACAACGATAACCCCGGCGCGGGCAGCAGCCCAGCGGCACAAAGTTTCAGCTTCCTCCTGACGCAGCCGGTCGTCAATGACAGTGACCTTAGTTTCCTGATTCATATCCATTTGCATACCCTCCTTCAGGCATAGTAAACCACTTATTATTATTCGCAATCTTCCCGAAAAATCCTGCTAAGTCCTGCCGATAAATACGCTGTCGGGCATAAAAAACCGCAGGCTGTAAAACCTGCGGCCAAATTTTTTTATAAGGGCAAAACTTATTTTTCCAGCCCGTCAGCCTGACGTTTGGCAATCACCTGACGCATATAGTCAGTAACCAAAGCCGTACTTTCTTCAAACAACACCAGCGCATGCGTAGCCTTTTTCTCTAAAAACGGGATCAGCTTTTCCAAATTTTCTTTCTGATCGACGATCGTCACCAAAACAGGCAGGTTGGAAACACCGGTAAAAAGTGATACCGGACGACGGTCGATCCCACGCACTTCGGTCGCATAACCTTCGATACCTTTAATGACGGTAGCGCCGGCGATCTTTAAACGGCGGGCTTCTTCAAGAATCGTTCTGTACAGGGGATCGTTGCCTACTATAACGTCCTCGCCCGTATAAATTTTAAGCATCCAGCATTTTTTGAATTCTGCCGTCATATAACTCACACCTTCCCATAAATTATTATTTTTCTTGTTACTTTAATTATAGCACGCAGTTTCTGAAAATTCATGTTTTAGAGTATAAATAATAATAAATAATTTTTGTAACACTAGCTACACTTTATTCGGCCGCTTAAATTTCCTGCTGCCGAGTATTGGAATTTGATATAATAAAATAAGCATTTGACTATTCGACCACAAGGAGGCCTACCATGTCTGTTACCTGTCAGGATCTATTGACTTTAAAATATTTTGAACGTATCAAGCTGGTTGCCGGGCCAAACGGTCTGGACCGTACGGTCACCTGGCCCTACGTAGGACAGACTTCAACTGTCTCGCAATGGGTACACGGCGGCGAGCTGCTGTTTATTACCGGCATTGTGCACAGCGCCGATAAACTTAAGGATCTCATTTTAGAATGTATCCAGAAAAAATTAGCCGGTCTTGTAATCTTGGTCGGCAATGAATATATCAACTCTATTCCAGAAGAACTGCTGGCCCAGGCCGACGCAGCCGATTTCCCGCTTTTTGAAATGCCCTGGGACGTAAAGCTGATTGATGTAACGCGCGAAATAACCGACCTGATAATGCGTGATAAATTTGAAATCAAAAAGTCAAAAAACTTTCTGGGCCGCCTGCTTTTTGCTTCCGATGTTGATTACCGGCAAATGCTTGATACAGCGATCATCAACGATATCCAATTACTGGAATATAAATTTATTGCTGTTTTTAACGTCAGTCACCCCGCTGATGAAATCATGACAGATGCAGGCCATGACAGCCTTGAAGATAAACTGCAGCATTCTGTCGACAGTCTTTGTAAAGAGAAACAGCTGCCGGTCATCACATTGGTCTACGGCAATAATGTGATCTGCCTTGCCAGCGCGCCTACACAAGAAAAAGCAGCTGAGGCGGCAGCTTATCTGGAAACCGTCTGCGGTCTTTTAAGCCAGCTCTACAGCGGCAGCAACCTTTACCTCAGCTTTGGCCGTCCTTACGCCGATGTCGAACAAATCAAAATCAGTTATCAGGAAGCGCAGAAAGCGCTGCTGCTCTGGAAAAAGATGGGACGCAGCAATCACATTGTCTACTATTCCCAGCTTGGTTTATACCGCCTGCTGTTTAAAATCGATGATAAAGAAGAAATCCGCGAATACTATCACTATAATCTCGGTGTGCTCCTGCAGCATGACAGCAAAAATAATTCGGAGCTTCTGGAAACGCTGCGTCAGTACTTATACTGCAACGGCAATCTTGTTAAAACATCACAGGCACTGTTTATTCACCGTAATACACTTTTATACCGTCTTAACCAGATCCGTGATCTGCTGGGGCGCGATATCGACGATGCCCTGGTACGACTTGAGCTGCTGAGCAGCATCGTCGCCAAAGACTACCTGGAAGAATAGCAAAAGACCAGACCCTCAAGCAGCGGTCCGGTCCTTTACTGTTGTTTTATTTACAGGAGGATTTGTAGGTTTACTCAAATTTATCAGCCTTCCGGAACGGTAACTGCCTCTTCCGGAGGCTTTTTTTGTTTTGCCAGTGACAGTGTAACTACGCCCGTCATAATCAGGGCACAGGCAACGATCTTGATCGTAGTCACTGTTTCTCCCAAAAGCAGTACGCCGCAGATAATGCTGGTAATAGGCTCGAAGGTAGTCAAAATAGCGGCAGTAGAAGCACCGACATGCTTGATGCCTATCTGCAGCAGCGAGAGGGCTACCACCGTACACAGCAATGCAAACACAGTGGAAATAAACCAGGCCTGCGGCGTCAGAGTCGTCAAAGTCAATTCACCTGTTCCTATGCCAAAGATCCCCATAGCGATCGAAGACATCAGTGCTACATAAAAAGAAATTTTAAAAACAGGCTGATTTTTCAAACCGCTTTTATCCATATAAATGATATAAAAAGCATACGTAACGCCGGAAGCGACCGCTAAAAACAGCCCCAGAAAAGTCCCGCCGCTGAAACCAGCGCTCATATCCACACCCAGAAAAAAGCAGGCAATCCCGGCAGTAGCGATCAGCAGAGCAATAAATTTCTGCAGTCCCAGCCGTTCTTTATAAAAAAGTACGCAGCCGATAGTCACAAAAACAGGATAAATAAAGTGGATCGTTGTTGCTACGCCTACGTCGATCAATGAAAAGGCAATAAACAACATCAGCGTAGTCACAGCATTACCGATACCGCCTAAAATAGTCAGGCTCCACAATTCTTTGGCGCTGACCTGTAAAGATATGCCCTGATACCAAAGAATCGCCAAAAGCACCGGTAAGCTCAAAAAATTACGCAAAAAGGTCAGGGTCACCGGATTGCTGCCAGCCTCGCCATAGGTCATCGGCCCTAGAGTAAAGGCAAACCCGAAGGTAACAGCCGACAGCATCGTCAGTAAAATACCCCTGGTACTTGTATTAGCCATGATAATTCTCCTTTATGGAAGACAAAGCGGCAGATCCGCCGCTTTGTCTAAACCGGAATTAAAATTCTTTATCGCAGATTTTTACCAATTCATCTAAAACACTGTCAATGATCAGCTGTCCGCGGGCAGCTGAAGAAGAACGCGCCGGAGCAAGTACGCCGGTAGGCGGAACCGCATCTTTAGGCACAGGATAGATATGATACGGACAGGGAGTCGCTCCCTGGGTATCTACCATTCTTTCTTCATGCACCAATTCAGGGGCGAAAGCCATCATCAGAGATGTTTCCGTAACAGCTGCGTGCTCAAAAGCCCAGCCCGGGAACGGTACTTCGTCAAACACTTTATCGATGATCTCTGCCGGCATCGGGTCCCACCAGTTAGCGATCAAAATCTTGGCCTGTTCGCCATATTTTTGAGCTATCAGGTCGACTGCTTCGCAGACAAAAGCTTCATTTTCAAAGTGACAGCTAAGCACCATGATTTTTTTCACGCCGTCTTTAATAAGCTCTTCCAGAACATCATAGGTCAAACGGACAAGAGTATCACCGTTCAAATCAACAGTTCCCGGGAACAGGGGGCCGCCGCCGGAAAGAGGTTTAGATTTATAACCATAGTTGATTGCCGGCGCTACCATACCGCCAACACGCTGCGCCAGTCTTTCGGCAAAGCCGTTAGCCAGAACCGTATCTACACACAGAGGCAGATGGGGGCCATGCTGTTCGCAGGCGCCGATAGGCAGAATAGTGATCGCTCCTTCGTCGATTTTCGCTTTAAATTCCATCCAGGTCATTTCGTTCATTCTGATCATGATTTATCGCTCCTTTAATATCCATATTTTAATGTCGTTTACCTGCATTTTTCCTTGTTGCTTTGTTCTTTTAAGAAAGAAAGTTGTGAGGACCTGCGGCAGTGCCGCATTTAATTAGGAACTTACTTGACTAAGAGTTTTCGTCCTGTCCCCGGGCCGTTTATTTTTGTGCAGCAGCTAGCTTTACTGTGCTTTCAGTATACCCCCGCTTCAGCCTTGTACACAACGTACAAAAAGGCCAAAAACATTCCAGCCTGCAAGTGCATTTTTTGTACAAGTCAGTACTGCTCTTTTTGTATCATTCATACAGTGCTTTTTATATTTTGACTTGCTATACTGATTGCGACAAGAGTTTTCGTTACGAAGCTCCTCCGCCACAACATTAAGTTTGTAAAGGAGACTTTATAATGAAAAGCATATTATTCACCAACGCCAAATTAAAAGGCCAGAACGGCCTTCAGGACATTTATATAACTGATGGTAAATTTAAAGAGATAGGCCCCGGTCTTGCCGCAAAAGTAACATCTGAGAAGGTCGTAGATCTTGAAGGCAAACTCGCCGTACCGCCTTATGTCGATCCCCACATTCATCTTGATTACGTTTTCACTGCACTTAATCCGGCGGCAGCCAACAAAACCGGTTCTTTATTTGAAGGCATCCAGCGCTGGTCTGAAACTAAAGGCAGGCTGACCAAAGAAGAAATCAAAGAACGCGCCCGTCAGGCCATGAAACAGGAGATCCTTACCGGCGTGCAATATATCCGCACCCATGTCGACGTGACTGATCCCAAGCTTACAGCCCTGCAGGCCATGCTGGAGCTGCGCGAAGAAGTCAAAGATACCTGCACCCTGCAGATCATCGCCTTCCCGCAGGAAGGGATGTATGCTTATCAGGGCGGTGATAAATTAGTTGAAGAAGCTCTCACTATGGGCGCTGACCTGGTCGGGGCCATCCCCCATTTTGAATATACACGTGAAGACGGCGTTAAAAGCGTCCAGAAAGCTTTCGAACTGGCAGTAAAATACGACAAAATGGTCGATATCCACTGCGATGAAACTGACGACGACCAGTCCCGCTTTATCGAAGTCCTGGCCGCCGAAGCACTGCGCAGCGGCATCGCCGAAAAAGCCACTGCCAGCCATACCTGTGCCATGCATTCTTACAACAATGCCTATACTTATAAGCTGTTCAAATTACTGGGGCTTTCCAAAGTCAATTTTATTTCCTGCCCTACCGAAAACATCCATCTGCAGGGACGTTTTGACAACTACCCCAAACGCCGCGGCCTGACACGCGTCAAGGAATTGAACGAAGCCGGCATCAACGTCTGCTTTGCCCAGGATTCCATGAGCGATCCCTGGTATCCTGTCGGCAACGGTAATCTGATGAATATTCTTGACGCCGGTATACACATCGCTCAAATGATGAGTATCGAAGAAATCAGCAACTCCCTCGACCTGATTACAGTCAACGGCGCCCGCACCCTGAATATTCTCGATCAATACGGTATCGAAGCCGGCAAACCGGCCAACTTTATCGTTCTCAATGCCAAAGGCGAATTTGAAGCAGTCTGCAATCGCGTTTCCGTTGCCTGTTCCGTCCGCGACGGCGAATTTCTTTTTGAACGTGCCCCCGAAGTTATTACTACAACCAACGGGCTCTTAAAATAATATTCCCGGCCCCTTAACAAATAACAAAAAGCACTGCCGTTATTAAATACGTCAGTGCTTTTTTTATCTGCAGAAAGAAACCTGAAAACCAGCATTTTCTGTAATATTTTTCGCAAAAATTTTACTGGTTTCAACAGCTCACGCAGCAGGATTTTTGATCCGTTTGTAGAAGTAAGTATATACAAAAAGAAAACAAGATATCATCTGAAAATCATCTAAATTTTAACCTGACTTTTGCGGAGTGTTACCACTACCGCCTGTAACATTTCCGATCTGATCTATAGGCGCGGATGTTTTAAGGAGGGATTTACCATGATGAAAAAGATTCTTGTACCGTTCGATGGTTCCGAAACTGCGCTGCGTGCACTGGAGTTTGCAGCCGGCATCGGCAAACCGTTTGGCAGCGAAATTATGGTAGTCAATGTTATTGTACCTTACGACTACACTAAAGTTCCGCCAAGAAAACCTAAAAATGCTATTGAAGAAGCTGAAATGGCAGCCAAAGAACCGGATCCGACTCCGCTTGATATCGCTAAAGGTATTTTGGATAAGCTGGGCTGCACTACCGCATCCTATCGTCTGATCGTTGATATCGACCCGGCTGAGAGGATTTTGGAATATGCCAAAACTGCCGAAGCTGATATGATCGTGCTCGGCAACAGAGGTATGGGCATGCTGGCCGAACTGCTGATGGGCAGCGTGAGCATGAAGATTTCGCAATATGCAGAATGCCCCGTAGTGATCGTAAAATGATCAGTTAATATACATATTCCCGTCTTGTGAAGGCGGTAATCCCTTGGAAACGGCCCCTTACCCGCTGGAGGTAAGGGGCCGAAGTGTTTTTCAGAATCACTTATCTGTCAATGTATCATTCATACTGCCGCTGCGAAACCCTTCCAGATCTAAACTTACATACAGGAACCCCGCCTTCCTGAAAGCTTCCACGATCTTCCGGCGCAGCTGCGGCTGCGCAATTTTTTCAATAACGGACTCAGCAACTTCAATGCGCGCCAATTTGCCGTGACAGCGTACACGCATTTCGGCAAAACCAAGATCCAGCAAAATCTGCTCTGCTGCTTCTATCATCTGCAGTTTTTCTGCAGTAATAACTTCACCATAAGGTATACGTGAGGCCAGGCAGGCATAGGAAGGCTTATTCCAGGTAAAAAGCTCAAACTCCCTTGACAGCAGCCGTACTTCTTCTTTAGTAAGTCCCACTTCCCGAAAAGGACTTTTGATCCCCAGCTCTGCTATCGCTTTCATCCCGGGGCGGTAATCACCTTCGTCATCTATATTGGAACCATCCGCGACGCAGCTGCAATGATACATCCCAGCCATCTCCACAACGGTTTCAAATAAGGCACGTTTACAATAATAACAACGTTCCGGACCATTCTCTGCAAATCCCGGAACAGCAAGCTGATCGACACCGATTTCAAAATGCGGTATTTTCAGTTCGCGCAGCAGCTGTGCCGCGTCCCTCGCTTCGTGTCCCGGATAACTTGGCGTCCTTACCGTCACCGCCAGTACGTTATCACCCAAAGCCTCGCGTGCGGCATACAATAACAGCGAAGAGTCGACGCCTCCTGAAAAAGCCACGGCAACGCTGCCGTAACTGCGCAGCGTATCCAGTAAATCTAAATATTTCTTTCGCAATTCTACTTGCATTTTACACCGCCTGTCTTAATTCTGACGATTAACTAAATCTTCAATAGCATTTTCACGCAAAGCTGTCTTCATAACCTTACCTGTACCATTTTTAGGCAGCTGCTCGCAGAAGAAAAAATATTTTGGTACCTTGTAACTGGCAAGACGCTCCATTAAAAAGCGCCGCAGCTGCGGTTTTGTCGCCGCCGCGCCCTCCTTCAACACCAGATAAGCACAGACCGCCTGACCTCGCAGCTTATCCGGCACACCTACTACAGCGTTTTCCTGCACTGCCGGATGATGATACAACGCTTCCTCGACCTCACGCGGATAAACATTTTCCCCGCCTGTAATAATCATATCCTTGAGCCTGTCAACGATAAAAATATAACCTTCTTCATCCTGATATGCCAAATCACCTGTATGCAGCCAGCCGCCGCGTAAAGCTGCAGCCGTTTCTTCCGGGCGATTCAGATATCCCAACATCACATTGTCCCCCCGGACGCACAGCTCGCCTACCGTGCCGCTGGCAACCCGTCTGTCATCCTCATCACGGATCTCAACTCTTACATTCGGCAGCTGCGGTCCAATTGATCCGACCTTGATTTTTTCAGCCGGATTAACAGTACAGACCGGCGAAGCCTCTGACAGGCCATAGCCCTCCTGTACGGGCTTTCCAAATTTTTTCTTAAAATCTTTTGCCAGCTTTTGCGGTAAGGAAGCACCACCACTGATAAAAAAGCGTACTGATGCCAGCTGCCCGCTGTCGGCACCCTTTTCAAACATCTGGATCATCGTCGGTACGCCGGCAAACTGTGTTATTTCATACCTTTGGATCAACCGCAGTGCTTCAGCTAAAGTATAATTTTCCTGTACAACTATGCAGCAGCCATGCAATAAAGGACATGCTACGGAAACAGTCCAGGCAAAACAATGATACATCGGCAGCACACACAAGGTCTTATCAGAAGAATACATCAACACCCTCTGCGTAAAATCTTTCGCGTTGGCAACCAAATTACGATGTGACAGCATTGCTCCTTTAGGATGCCCTGTCGTACCGCTGGTATAAATGATCGTACAATTATCATTATCGTCCATAGCTATATCTTCATAATTCCTGTCAACAGGCTGACGCAGATCCTCGAAATCCAGCTGCTTGAGCGGGCCACAGCCACATTCCTGCAATGCGGCATCTAATTCCAGCTTTTGCCGCGTCACCATTACGCTCATACCTGCATCCTGAACGATATAGGCCACCTCCGGCGCCGCCAGTTGAAAATTAAATGGAACAACAACGCCGCCGGCTTTAATGATCGCCAAATAAGCGATCACAAATTCATTGCAGTTTTTGCTGAACAGGCCGACTTTATCGCCTTTACATACGCCGCTGCTCTGCAGATGCGCAGCCCATAAAGTAACTTCCTCACGCACTTCACCATAAGTCAGCATTTTATCTTGACAGATCAGAGCCGGGTCTTCTGCCGGATGATCGTTGATTATTTCATAAAAAAGCATAGCTTTCGCTCCCCGCCGCGGCTTCAAGCCGCTAAAATTACCGTTGCCTGATCCGATCCACTTTTCCAGCAGCAGTATATTCTTTATTATACTAAATAAAAACCCACTTGCACAATGCTAAAAATCAGGTTAATATGTAAGCAGTATATAAAATATTACTTCCCAGAAAGGCAGGTTTAATAAATGAAAGTTGAACTACGACCCGGTCTTCAAGGACGAGCCGAAGCAATCGTTGACACCACCAATGTTGCAGCAGTTATGGGCAGCGGCGATCTTGATGTTTTTGCTACTCCGGCCATGATAGCCCTGATGGAGCAGGCCGCCTGCAACGCGATCCTTCCATGCCTTGACTCCTCTACCAGCAGCGTCGGCATCAAAATGGACACCACTCATGAAGCCGCCACGCTGCTTGGAAAAAAAATTATTGCTACAGCCAAACTGATAGCCGTTGAAGGACGCAAGCTTACCTTTAAGGTAGGCGCCTGCGATGATCATGGACCGATCGGCAACGGTACCCACGAGCGCTTCATTATTGACAAAGCTAAATTTATTGCTAAATTACAGTCTAAGCGCTGAATTATTTTTTAACAAAAAACTCCCGCAAAGAGTGGCTCACTAAGGGATTTTATTCCCTTTAAAATTTCGGCATAGTCGTGATTATCGGCTATGCCGTTTCTTTCTTGCTCGGAAGTTCCACTGCTCCGATACAGTTATAAATGCCACAGCTTTAGCACCTACACTAATAGATGGCATTTCATTAGTAATAATCACAGGTTTACCCATAAGCGTGTCAGCACTGCCACGACATAAGAAGTTACCATCATTGTCTTTAAGGTTACAAGATAAAGCGCAGTTTTATCATTCATCATCCAACTACCATTTGTGCGATACCCAAGCTTTACGGAAAAGAACAATTTTGTAATATCATCAAAGGTAAGTGTTGTAATTGTAACACCAATATCAGCACCATATGTTTCTGCAAGTATACCTGTTGGTTCTGCATTACCTGTTCCATTGATAAATCCATGTTCTTCTCCCTTGGAGAAGTTCTTTGCTAAACGCTCAATCAGATATTTCTCCATATTAAAGCTGACATCGTGTATAAAGTCCTCATCGAGTTTTACAAAGGATGCTAGTTTATAACTTTCCAGTCTATGCTCAGTAAAATCCTCAATACCATCATAGATAGGACGTTTTCGCTTTAATTCCATCGCAGAAGATAAGTGCAAGAATACGAATAACTGTGCCACTTGGGCTGATTTCGATATAGGTTTTATTGAAACGCTCAACGATTTCTTTTTCCCACGTTAGCAACTGCCCATTTTCAATACAATGGTCAAGGTCGCTAGCAATAATGCGACCATTAACACGAATACCGATACCACTGTAATCACTAACTGCATTAACAGCATTTTCAAAATCTACAAAAGTTTCAGGATTATCCACACAGGCATAATTTCTTATGATGGGGTTATATGGCACTTTGGTCTTACGGCCTTTTCTTTTCTCAAAATTCCAAACACAGCACTGTCCAGTATCTTGGATTAGCTGTGGTATGTTGTCATAAATCATTTCTTATTTCCTCCTTCTGATTTGTGCGTAGCCAGTTCCTGTAGTTATGTTTCTTCTGACGGTTATGTATTGGAAGAATGTAAAACTCCCAATTTCAGAAAAATACTTCTTACATTTACCAAGGGAGATGAATGTGCTGATTTGACGAAAGAATATTTTTTTCTGTCCTTACTTTCCCACTGGAGACATACTGACATTTTGAGCGTAAGTATTGTTACTTCCTAACTTATTAAGAGAGATTGATATTGCTTTTTCCGGGCTTTGGAGAAACTTTTTATCCCTCCCTATCTTCCAGAGGACAGTTCGAGAGCAAAATCACGGAATTATTTTCCCTTTGATAGTGAAAGGATATCTTCGATAGTTTTAAGAACTGAATTGTTAATTTTTTTCTTCTATCTATAAAACGAGAAAACTATAGGAATCGAACCCCTTAAGTCACAGGCAGAATAAAATGCTGATTTTTAACCATCACATGAAAAATGAATAAAAAATAAGCAGCCATAGTCGGCTGTTCATATATAAAGTAGAATTATTCATATTTTATGTTATAATAACGCTATATTGTTGATATATTTCAGAAAAGGAGATGCAATATGGGATTTCCAGAAGAAATTAAAAGAATCAGACAACGCTGCTTCTTGACACAGAGTGATTTTGCCAAGGAAGTACAAGTTGCGTTTTCAACTGTTAATAGATGGGAAGGCGGCAAGGCAAAACCGAATCTTGTAGCAATGAAAAACATAAAAGAATTTTGCCTTAAAAATGATATTGCATATACCGATGTCGAAGAGGCATGGCTAGACTATACTGTAGAAATAAAGCATATATGATTCGTGTTATAGAATAATTATAATATCTTGACAGAAATCAGCTTATTAAGAATTAGCAAAAAATCGATGAGGAGAAAATACGGTGATAACAAAAACAAATTTGAAGGATATGCTTCTTTCAATTGGATTTAATGATGATAGGAACGATATATTTGAAAAAGAATACAAAGATATTTCTTGTTCTATTATTGTTGATTTCAAAAATCAAAAAATAAAATATCCTGAAGAAAAAGGATTTAAGGTTAATGTAGCAACTACCTGTAATTTTTCTGAACCCGAAAATTTTGTAGTATTAGAATGTGTTAATCGCCTCTTTGAAAAAGGATATCGCCCAGAACATATTGAATTAGAGCGAGCATGGGCACTGGGTCACGAGCAAAAAAGTGGTCGTGCAGATATATGTGTAACTGATAATAACGGGCATATGCTTTTTATTATTGAATGCAAGACCTTCGGAAATGAATATCAGAAAGAAATGAAAAATATTCTCACAGATGGTGGTCAGCTTATCTCTTATTGGCAACAAGAAGGCGGCTGCAAATGGCTGGTTTTATACACCTCTAATTTTAGTGACAAAAAAGTAGAATATACCACAGATAGTATTGATTGTTCTGATGATGCAAATATTCTTGTTACAGCAAAAAAGGACACAACTATCCTCTTGTATCAAAATGCTCATACGGCCGAGGAACTATATATTGCATGGAAGGAAACATACGAACAGCGTTTTTGTGGAGATGTTATTTTCAGAGATGATTCTGTAGCATATGATATAGGCGTGAAACCTTTAAGAAAGAAAGACTTAAAAGATTTTACTGAAAACAATAAAATTGTGAATCGTTTTGAAGAGATTCTTCGTCATAACAATGTTTCTGATAAAGAGAATGCTTTTAATAGACTTATTGCACTATTTATTTGTAAGTTAGTTGATGAAATACAAAAAGCAGAAGATGATATTGTAGAATTTCAGTATAAAGTTGGAACTGATACATACGAATCCCTTCAAGATAGATTGCAACGTCTTCATAAAGAAGGAATGGAAAAATTTATGCGTGAAGAGATTTTCTATGTTTCCGATGATTATGCTGAAAATTTAGTAAAACAATACACAAATCAAAAGCGCATAAAAATGATAGATGAATTGAAAAAGACGCTTAGAATACTAAAATTTTATACAAATAATGATTTTGCTTTCAAAGATGTGCATAATGAAGAACTCTTTTACCAAAACGGAAAAATACTTGTTGAAGTAGTACAATTGTTCCAAGGATTTAGGATTATCGGCTCAGCAGATGTACAAATGCTTGGTGATTTGTTTGAACAACTTTTAAATAAGGGTTTCAAGCAAAATGAAGGACAATTCTTTACACCTACTCCTATCACTCGCTTTATATGGGATAGCTTGCCAATCACGGCGATTGTGAGCAAAACAGATGGTGTGGAATACCCCAAGGTCATAGATTATGCTTGTGGTGCAGGTCACTTTTTGACAGAGGGATATGAAGCGATTGAAGCTATACTTGCATCAATAGGTAAGCCATCCGACACAAATCATTGGGTTGAAAATAAGATCTATGGTATAGAAAAAGATTATAGATTGGCACGAGTTTCAAAGATATCACTGTTTATGCATGGCGCAGGGAATGGGAATATTATTTTTGGCGATGGACTGGAAAATTACAGAGACAAAAGCATTACGCCTAACACATTTGATATCCTTGTTGCAAATCCGCCATATTCTGTCAAAGCATTCAAGCCACACTTGAAGCTTACAGACAACAAACTGGATATATTAACCAAGATTTCTAATGATGGTTCAGAGATAGAAACATTATTTGTAGAGCGAATTTCACAGTTACTTAAACCTGAGGCTGTAGCTGCTATAGTCTTACCAAGCAGTATTCTAAACAAAGAAAACGAAAGCTTCGTGGCAGCAAGAGAAATTCTTCTAAAGAATTTTAATTTTAGAGCAATAGCAACGCTAGGAAGTAAAACTTTCGGTGCAACAGGTACAAATACTGTGATTCTGTTCTTGCAAAAATTTACAGAGCCTCCAAAAAGAATTGATTTAGTCAGCGATAGCGTGACTGCAATTTTAAACCTAGAAAAGCTTGAAGGTTGGGAAGATGAGGCCATTCTTAGAGGATATTTGAAAAAAATAGGTGTTAAAAAAGAAGAATATCATATTTTCATAAAAAAGAGCGAAGATTATTCTAATTGGGATGGCATTGAATATTTTGGACAGTATTTTACTGCCTTTGTAAACTCTGCTGAATACAACAGTAAAATAAAGCAGAAAACCTTTAATAAGTTATCCGAAAAAGAAAGAGTATGCTGGATGAATCAGCATTTTTACGATTACGCTTTATCTATCGAACAAGAAAAACTTTTATACTTTTCACTTGTTTATAATCAAGAAACATTGATTATTTCTGCACCAGACGAAAACAAGGAGCAAGAGAAGTTCTTGGGGTATAAGTGGAGCAACAGAAAAGGACAAGAAGGAATTCAGATAATTAAGGCTGGCGGTTGTTTATACAATGATAAGGATCGAACGGACGATAATACAATTGCAGGACTTATTAGAAACACATTTGATGATATAGATAGCTTCGACGTTACAGATTTAGAAAACTACTATTATCGCTTGAGATTGCAGGATATGATTGATTTTTCTGGAATTAGTTTTAATAAATCTATTAAAACAACGCCTACTAGAGTATTGAAGGATATTCCGGGACTAACCAATTATCGTCTTTCTGATAAGTCTGTATTTGATTTATCTATTGGAAACAGAGTTATATCAGATGAAGTTGTTGAAAATGGCAGCATTCCTATTTATAGTGCAAATGTATTTGAAGAATTTGGAAGGATTGATAAACAAAATATCACAGATTTTTCTATGCCATCTATTCTTTGGGGAATTGATGGAGATTGGATGGTTAATATTATACCTGAGAATCAACCCTTTTATCCTACAGACCACTGTGGCGTTTTGCGTATCAAAACAAATGATATTTTGCCTAAATACATGGCGGTAGCTTTACAGGTTGAGGGTGAATTTGAAAGATTTTCTCGTAGCAACAGAGCATCAACTCAAAGAATTTCTAATTTGATTGTTCAAATTCCTTCTGTTACAGAGCAGCAAAGAATTGTCGATGAACTGGATGCTGTTGACAACCAAATTGCAAACGAGCAAGCGATTATCTCAGAACAATCTGAGAAGGTTAAATCCAAATTTGATGCACAAAAAAGAATTGCGGATCTGGTATCAAAACGAGAGGCATTAATTGATAAATATTTCAGATGATGTTATTCAGAGTTATTTCTATTAAATCCAAATTTAACGAGATGTTCGAATCAAAACAAAATGGAACCACAAGGCGAATATCAGAGGTGGCAAATATATGCCGTGGTGCATCACCTAGACCTATATCTAACTATCTTACAGAAGATAAAGATGGAGTGAATTGGATTAAAATTGGGGATGTATCTATTGATGATATATATGTAACCCATACTGCTGAAAAAATCACTAAAGATGGTGCTGATAAATCTAGATACGTTGCTCCAGGAGATTTTATTCTTTCGAATTCTATGTCATTTGGAAGGCCTTATGTCGTTAGTATTACAGGATGTGTTCATGATGGATGGTTAATAATATCAGATTATCAAAAAGCTTTAAACACATTGTTTTTCTACTATGAACTAAGAACAAATACTGTTCAAAAACAATTCCATTCATTAGCAAATGGTACTACAGTGGACAATCTGAATAGTGAACTTGTAAGGGATGTACGTATATTTATTCCGCCAATTGAAATTCAAAACCAATTTGCAGACTATGCCGAAAAGTGCGACAAATTGAAATTTAATGAATGAGTCCATCATAGAAGGACTTACACCTATATATAAAGAATAGACCACACTTGAGCATTTCTACTCTTGCATGGTCATTTTCTGTTTACACCCGCTTGAAGGTGTCACTCAAAAATTTAATTGTTTTCATAAATCCCTAAGTGAACACCCCGAATGTGGGAGTTTTTTGTTTACCTGCAGCTAAAGCTTTAAACAAACGCTTCAGCTGCGAATAAAATTAGTAAAAACTGGCGTTTCCTGCTGTGGTAATGCTACACCAGCCTGCAAACCGGCTTCTTTGCACCGCAGTAAAAAAGCCATATTTCTGCCCAGCGTACGCATCGTCTGTAAGCCTTCCAAATCCTGTTTTACTTCTTCAGCATTGACGCCATGTACCATATTCCAATATTGCGAAGCTACGACAGGCATCTGCATCAGCATAAAATATTTATTCAGCTGTTCAAAGGCTGCCGTCGTTCCCGCACGGCGGGCAGATACCACCGCGGCCGCCGGCTTCAGATAAAAAGTTTTCTGACCTGAACAAACGGCAGTATAAAAAACTCTGTCCATAAAAGAAGTTATCGCTCCTCCGGCTGCAGCCCAATGCACAGGCGAACCAAAAATATAGCCGTCATAAACAGGTGCCAGCTCCAAAAATTCATTGACCTTGTCATGAAAAACGCAGCGGCCAGTTTTGGCACAGCCGTGACAGGCAATACAGCCCGCAATAGCTTTCGTACCGATCCAGAAAATATCTGTTTCGATGCCCTCCTGTTCCAATGCAGACGCAACTTCTTTCAGCGCCGTATATGTGCAGCCTTTTTCATGGGGGCTGCCGTTAACCAATATTACTTTCATCTTTACTCCGCTCCTTTACTTTGTTGTCTTTCCAATGCTCCTGACATAACTATACAACCTTGAGCGCACTCCAGGTCAAGTGAATTATTTTCAAATTTTACTGCTTTTCTGTCTGTACATAAAAAAACAACAGGCGGCAAACCTTTACCACCTGCTGTTTTTGTCTTTCTCTATTTTATTAGTGATGCCACAATAAATGCTGGCTTACCGCCAGTTCCAGCCTGACTACTACAAGGAGGCAAATAATAACCGCAGCAGCAACCATGCCGATAACACCGCTCCAGCCATAGCTTTCCAAAAATACGCCGCCTAAAGTCCCCAGTGAGCTTGCACCGGCATAATAGAAAAACATATACATCGACGATGACTGCGCTTTATCGCCCTGATTAAGTTTTCCTACCCAGCCGCAGGCTACAGAATGTGAACCCAGCATCCCAAAAGTAAATATAGCCAGGCCTATAAATTTAAATACAAACGGCTGCAGTAAAGTCAGCAGCCCGCCGGTCAGCATTATCAAAAGGCCCAGAATAAGTACGCGCCCGTTACCATGCTGATCTGATAATCTGCCCATATAGGTAGAGCTGAAGGTTCCAAACAAATAGACTACAAACAGCAGCCCTACTACAGTCTGGCTTAATGAATAAGGCGGTGCCAGTAAGACATAGGAAATAAAGTTAAAAACAGCAACAAAAGAACCCATAATCAAAAATGCAACCAGGTAAATCCATAATAATTTCTTATTTGCCAGAGCGGTATGAAAGGTTTTTATCAGCTGCAGTCCGCCTGACTGGCGCTGCCGCTGATATTTCGGTTTAGGCAGCAGCATAAAAAAAGCAATACCGACAGCAAGATATAAAATGCCGATCACAATCAGCCCCATGCGCCAGGAAACAAAATCAGTAATCGCGCTGACCACAAGCCGTCCAAACAGACCTCCCACTGTTGTTCCGCTGATATAGATCCCAATTACAGTACCGACGTTAAACGGCTCAAATTCCTCATTGATGTAAGCAATTATCAACGAAGGAAATGCAGCTAAAAGCAATCCCTGTATCAGACGCATCCCCAGAATAGCTTCAAAACTGCCGCTGAAGCCTATCATAATAGTCAGTATTGCAGCGCCTATCAAGCCGACAGCAGTTGCCAGTTTACGGTCAAAACGCGGTGCCAAACCGGCAATCAGCAGCATTGCTGCTGACATCCCCACCAATCCTAAAGATACTGCCAGACTCCCCTGTACTGCATTGAGCCCAAAGCTGGAAGCAATAACCGGTATAATCGGCTGCACACAGTACTCGGCACCAAAAGCCGCCATACTTCCTAAAAAAATAATAAACAGCGTTCGCCAGTAAACCTGCGAACCTGTTTTTATATACTCGCGATTTTCCACTTAAAAGCCCCTTTTCTCTATAACCTGCTTTTAATTGTATACCTTCTGCCGTATTAGTCAATTCCTAAAATAAATAAAAGCACCGATGGCGGCCGGTGCTTTTATTTATTTTTTCATCTCATTCACCTTTACTGCCGTTATTCACGCAGCTCGGCCAGCGAAGGCAATGCAGCACGTACAGGCTTCCACAGCATGATCGAAACAGTATAATCGATCAGCGAATGTAAAAATGTACCAACCCCTACCAGAACAAGTACGCTCATAACATAACCGTCGGCAAGCTGTTCCGGTTTGAAAATGCTGCCGGCCAGAAAGAAAGGTGAAACGACGGCAACCTCAGCCAGAGCATGTACAAAGGCCAGCCCACCATTAAACACAGTGCTTGGCAATGGCTTTTCAATGATTTCCGGTATTTTTCTGATCAGCACAGCCCCAAGCAGGGCAAAACAGATATGGCTGGCAGCCCTCAGAGCAATAATTACAGGCGTCGTCATAAAAAAGCCCAGCGTCGTTCCCAAGCAAACTACTGCGGCCAGCTTCGGCGATATGAACATCGCAATAAAAATAGCCACATGGCTGGCCAGCGTAAACGACATCGGCCCGATCACTATTTTAGGCATCAGCATCGGCACAACGATACCGATACCACACAGTACCCCGGCCAATACAAGCTGATTGATATTCTTGCTTTTCATTTCGCAGCTCTCCCCTCATCATTCATCCTTCTGCCTCATTGATAACGAAAACAGCGCCTCAGGGCGCTGTTTTTATTTTAACACAGTTTGCAAAAAAGCCTGCAGACGTTCATTTTTCGGATTAGTAAAAATATCCTCAGGCCTGCCCTGTTCCTGTACTCTGCCATCAGCCATAAAAATAACTTTGGTCGCTACTTCGCGGGCAAAACCCATTTCATGAGTCACTACCACCATCGTCATTTTTTCTTCAGCCAGTTCACGCATGGTACGCAGAACCTCACCTGTCAATTCAGGATCCAGCGAAGATGTCGGCTCATCGAAAAGCATGATCGATGGCTTCATCGCTAAAGCGCGGGCGATAGCTACACGCTGCTGCTGACCGCCGGAGAGCTTCCGCGGATAAACATCCGCTTTTTCGGACAAGCCAACCTTGCCTAAAAGTATTTTTGCTTCTTCGATTACTTGGGCACGGTCGCGCTTCTGCACCTGCACCGGTGCTTCAATCAAATTCTGCAGCACTGCCATATGCGGAAACAAGTTAAACTGCTGAAACACCATTCCCATTTTACAGGCAATTCGGCGGCTTTCGTCACCGGGTGCATATACCACCTCACCTGTGCTGCTGGTATCAGCAAGCAGCTCACCGTCAATAATGATCGTGCCCCTGTTGATAGTTTCCAGCTTGTTCAAACAGCGCAGCAAAGTACTTTTACCGCTGCCGCTGGGACCGATGACGGCAATGACTTCGCCTTCTTCGACATCAAGATCTATACCCTGCAAAACGTTCAGTTCCTGAAAACTTTTATGAATATTACGTGCTTCGATTTTTTTCATGGCTTACTCCCATCAATCGTACTTCGAAAATCTTTTTTCCAGTTTGTCAAATCCGTAGGTCAAAACCAGCGTCATCAGCAGATAAAAAACACCGGCTACAAGAAACGGCGTAATACTGAAATCACGCTGCACCAGATTACGTGTCGTCCGCAGCAGATCATTCATTGCCAAAACATAAATCAAAGAAGTATCTTTGACCAGAGTTATCGTCTCATTGCTGACAGGCGGCAGGATAATGCGAAAAACCTGCGGCAGAATAATACGGCGCATGGTCTGTACATAATTCATACCCAAAGTACGGGCCGCTTCATACTGGCCTTTAGGAATAGCCTGGATACCGGCGCGGAAAATTTCGCAGAAATAAGCGGCATAATTAAGTACAAACGCAAAAATAGCCGCCTGAAAATCATCCATCCTGATCCCGATACCGGGAATAAATGGAAGTCCGTAATAAACGAATAAAAGCTGCAGCATCAGCGGCGTACCGCGCAGCAGCCAGACATAGACACCAACGGCACTGCGCAGACTGCCAAGTGACGAAACCCTCGCCAGAGCCAGCAGTATACCTAAAGGTATTGACAAAACAATAGTAATAAAAAACAATTTTAAAGTTTCGATCGTTCCCAGCCACATCTGCGGCAGGATGGAAATAATATAATCCATTATGAGTCTCCGTATCTGCATTAAAAATAAGTAGAGTAAAAGGGCCGACAGCTCATGCCATCGGCCCGGAGCTTATTAATATTTAGTGATGTCAACACCCATCCATTGTTCAGAAATCTTTTTCATGGTGCCGTCTTTTTTCATTTCATCCAGTGCCTTGTTGATTTTCTCACTGTATTCTTTATCATCCTTACGGAAGGCAACCGCTACGACTTCGTCGCCCAGATTTTCTTCCAAAGCTACATATTTATCAGGATGTTTGACCATATAATAACGAGCCAGAACAGCGTCAACTACCATGGCATCGATACGGCCGGCGTCCATATCCATATAAACAGCAGCAAAGTCAGGATATTTTCTGTAATCTTTCAGGGAAGTCCTCAGTTCATTATTTCTGTCAAGAATATAAGAACCGGTACTGTCATCCTGTACTGCCAGAACTTTACCCTTCAAATCAGCAATTTTAGTAATCTCAGACCCTTTAGGAACAACTACCAGCTGAGCATTTACCATATAGGGCTTGGAGAGCGTATAAGCTTCCTGACGCTCCGGGTTGACTGTAAAGCAGTTCCAGATCGCATCGATACGCTTACCCTTGATCTCTGCTTCCTTGGAAGCCCAGTCGATCGGTTTAAATTCTACTTCCATACCAGCACGCTTGCAGGCTTCTTTAGCGAGGTCGATATCATAACCGACGATCTCGTTCTTTTCATTACGGAAGCCCATCGGCGCAAAATTGTCATCAAGACCTATCACCATTTTTTTAGGACTGTCACTGCCGCAGCCTGCAACCAAAGACAAAGCCATCAGCAGCGTCATAGCCAAAAGTAAAAATTTCTTCATCATCCATCCCCCTCTAAGGTGTTGTTTTCTTACTACGCTTTTGATTATACTTTAGTATGCTAAATTTGTAAAGAGGTAAATTGATTTTTTTTGAAATTTTTTGCAGGAATTTTCCTTACAGCTGCGAATCTTATTTCAACAGCAGTATTTTATAACGAAAGAGGGGCTTGTGATGATCGTCACTGAAAGAAAAACCGATATTTTTGAACGCCGGGCCGGCGGTAAAGGCAATACTATTATGGAGCACATCGTCGATGAAAAGGTTTACGGCAGCAAAATAGCCGCTTATGCGCGCGTAATTCTTAAACCCGGCTGTTCACTCGGTTACCACAAACATGAAGGCACCAGCGAAACTATTTATATCCTGCAGGGTACGGCCTTATATAATGACAACGGTACTGAAAGCACACTGACTGCAGGCGCAGTTGTTTTCTGCCCCGAAGGCGAAAGCCACAGCATCGAAAATATTGGTCAGGATGACCTGTTGGCTATGGCGCTGATCGTCAACGAAAAATAAAAACTTAAACGGCAGTATCCCCTAAAAGGATACTGCCGTTTTCCATTATCTGGCACCAACAGCTTACATAAGCATTTGTTCACGTGCCAGCTTTTTCTGCAGCCAGAACATCCGCAGCGTTAAGAAAACCGCCGAGAAAAACAAGCCTATATCCAGGCTCTGCCAATATGCGGCAGGACCATGCTCCATTACAAAATCCAGGAAACAGCCCAAGGGCAGACAAACCACCCAATAGGCAAAAAAACCGGAATAGAAGGTTGCTTTAACATCTTTATACCCGCGCAGGATTCCTTGGATCGGCGCTGCCGTCGCATCAAACAACTGAAAAAAGATCGCATAAAACAAAAAGCCGACTACTTTTTCAATAATGACAGGGTCAGTAGTGTAGAGCATGGCTATATAAGGTCTGTTAGTGTAAACCAGCACCGCCAGAAAAATCGCGATGGCCATATTGAGAGCAATGCCCATACGACTGAATTTCTGCGCTTCCTCAAAACGTTTGGCACCTGCTTCGACCCCAACTAAAATCGTCAGCGCCATTGAAAAACTGAGCGGCACCATATAAAGCAATGAAGTAAAGCCCAACGCTGCCTGATGCGCCGCAATGATGACTGTACCGAACTTGGCAATGAACAGTGCAACTACACCAAAAATACTGGCCTCCATAAACATTGCCAGACCAATCGGCACACCGATGCTGAGATTTTCACGCAGCTGTTTGATATCTAAATGGAAACGGTCTTTAAAAATCCGGAAATGCTCAAAAGCCGGCAACTTATGCACGATCCAGACAAAAATAGCAAATTCCAGCCAGTAGGTAATACCAGTCGCCACACCGGCGCCAACCCCGCCCAAACGCGGCATTCCCAGTTTTCCAAAAATAAAACAGTAGTTTAAAAAGGCATTTACCGGCAGCGCCAGCAAATAAATCTTCATTGTGATACCTGTATGTCCTAAAGTATCTATCAGAGCGCGCAGCGAGGTTGACATAAAAAACGGTATCACACCTACGGCCACCGCCGCCATATACATCTTGGCAATATAATGCACCTGCGGTTCCAAATGCAGATGTGTCAGCAGGGTATCTAAAAATAAAACACCCATTAAAATGATAACTGCCGAAAAAGCTATCGCCAAAAAAATCGTATGCCGAATGACCTTACCAATATTATCGCGCTTATCAGCGCCTAACAGATGAGCAACTATAGGCATCGCGCCTAATAAAACTCCATTAGTGCCAACAAAAATCGGCATCCAGATATTACCGCCGATCGAAGTGCCCGCCAAATCGACCGCACCTGCATGACCAGACATTGAAGAATCAAAAAAATTCATAGCCATGATCGCCGTCTGAGTAATCAAAATCGGGATCATCACTGAAAAAAGCCGCCGCAGGCGTTGTTTAAAATTTTCGTCTACTAACATATTTATCCCTTTCTATTTTAAGGCAGCTCAGAAAACACCGCTCGCCTCCGCCAGTTCCGTAAGATAGGCCCAGCGTTCCACAAGCTGTTCCAAACGCTGCTCGGCATCCTGCTGCTGCGCGGTAAGCTCGCCCAGCTTCACAAAATCACTGCCGGCGCTATTGACTTCCAGCGTCAGCATTTTCAGCTCGGCTTCCACACCGGCGATCATTGTTTCTATCTGCTCAAATTCCAGTTTTTCCTTATAAGTCATCTTGATTTGTTTAGACTGGCTTTTAACGGCTTCTATACGCTCCTTGCCGGTACCGGTTTTAGCACCGCCTGCAAGCATTGCTTTGCTTTCGGCCGCCGCTGCTTCATATTTGCTGTAATCGCCGATAAACTGCCTGATCTCACCATTACCCATAAAGGCAAAAATTTTGCCGGCAAACCGGTCTAAAAAGTAACGGTCATGCGAAACTGCGATGACAGCTCCATTAAAACTGTCCAGATAATCCTCCAGCACCGACAGCGTCGGGATGTCAAGATCGTTGGTCGGCTCATCCAGAAGCAAGACGTTGGGAGCACCCATCAGAACCCGCAGCAGATACAGCCGCCGTTTTTCTCCGCCGGACAGTTTATTGACCGGCACCCACTGCAGCTCGGAAGGAAATAAAAACCGTTCCAGCATCTGTGCGGCAGTAATCCTTGTCCCATCGTTTGTTTCGATGTGATCGCTCACATCGCGGATATATTCCAGCACGCGCTGTTCGCTGTCCGGAAATTCGCTGTGCTGAGAAAAATAACCGATCCTGACCGTCTGTCCGATCTGAACATTGCCACGGTCAGGCACTAATTTTCCCGCCAGAATATCCATCAGCGTCGTTTTGCCGCTGCCGTTAGGGCCAACAATACCCACGCGGTCATTACGCAGCAGGATATAGCTGAAATCTTTGATATAGGTCACACCGTTGTAGTCAAGTCCCAGATGCTCGCACTCGACCACAGTTTTCCCCAATCGGCTGCCGGCAGATGACATTTCCAGTTCTCCCGATGCAGAAATATTTTTCACTTCCTGCTCCAGCTCGTTAAAACGTTCGATGCGTTCCCTGCTTTTTGTCCGCCGTGCTTCCGCACCGCGGCTGATCCAGGCCAGTTCACGCCGGTAAACATTGCGCAGCCGCTGAGCAGCAGCAGCTTCCGACTGGCGTCTTTCTTCACGCTTTTGTAAAAAAAGGCTGTAATTTCCTGTATATAAATAGCATTGCCCGCCATCTAATTCCAATGTCCGGTTGACCACTCTGTCAAAAAAATACCGGTCATGGGTCACCATCAGCAGAGCGCCTTTTCGCTTCAAAAGCAGCTGTTCCAGCCAGGCCACAGTTTCATTATCCATATGGTTGGTAGGTTCGTCCAAAATCAGAAGATCGGAAGGACGCACCAAAACTCCGGCCAGTGCTACACGCTTGCGCTGCCCGCCGGAAAGTTCCGCCATCGGCTGATTAAAATCACTGATCCCCAGCTGATCAAGCACCGCTTTAGCTTCGCTCTCCAGCTGCCAGGCATATGCGCTGTCCATTTGCTGCTGCAGTTCCAGCAGCCTGCTCTGTAACGCACTGTTCTCAGGATCAGCAGCCGCCAGCGCTGCCGCCCGTTCATAACGCCGCAGTAATTCCAGCTGCGGCGAATCTCCCTGAAATACCTGTTCCAATACCGTTGCCTGTGGATCATGATCAGGATTCTGCGGCAGATATTCGATCACGCAGCTGCCATTTGCCGTAATCCGGCCGCCGTCACCGGCTTCACCGCGTGCAATATCGCGCAGCAGCGTGCTTTTACCGGTGCCGTTGACGCCGATAATACCGATTTTATCGCCCATTTCAATATTAAAAGTTACATCTTTAAACAAAGTTCTGACGCCATGGCTGTGCGACAGCTTCTCTACACTTAAAATCATTCTTTTCGCCCTCTGTAAAACAGAATAAAAGCAGCCTGCCGCTTGAGCAGACTGCATATATTTTAAATAAGCTCTACTTGAAGATTAGGATTTGCAGCGGCGGCATCCTGTACAACTGTAAGCAGTCTTGCGCCATACCAACCTAATTCTGAACCTGCGGCTACCGCCTGCGGTATTTTTAGTATAACAGGCTCGCAGACTTCCGTCAAACAATCATACAATGCGTCCAGATTTTCACCGTAATAATCCGGCAGCTCAAGCTCCGTACGCAGATATTTATGCAGCTGCCTGATCGACTGCATCCTGGCCAGTGCCAAAGTTACTGTTTTCATCAGCCGCCTCCTTAATACAATTTTTCAAAGCTTTTATAATGATCGTCCGTATAATAGATCAGTCCGTCATTAGAATACACCAGACGTTTAGCATTCCTGTTACCGGTTTTGTAATCAATATCGCATTCTTTCCAGCTGCGTCCTGATTTCTGCGGCAGTAATCCTTCGTAGTTGCCATACCTGTCGCCGCCTATACTTTTACCTGGCGCCACTTCATTCAGCGTTCCCTTATGCTTCCAGCCCAGGCGCTCGGCTTCACGTTTAGTAATAAAATTTCCCGGCAATTTATGAAAGGTATGGATATACAAAGCTACCTCAGCCTTACCGGTATAAGCGCGCCCTTCTTCGACTTTGAACTGCGCCTGCTTGCCCTGCAGCTGCGCCAGTCCACTTTTGGCGGTTTTGGCCACCTGCTCTGCAGCCTGCTGTTTAGCCTGATTCAGCTCTGTCTGAGGCGTTTTGCCGCAGCCAAGCACAGCACTGGTTATAAATAATACAGCCAGTAATGCTGCAAAAATCTTTTTCATTTCAAGCACCTTTAAAACCATTTTTTCATTTGATTAAAAATACCGCGTACTATAGTGTCTACAGCTTTATTTTCCATTCGCGTCATCGTTTTGCTGATCAGCTTTTCAGCGACCGTAGGCGGTTCTTTTTTAGAAGCCGCGCTGCGGCTGCGCAGCTCTTTCTGCAGCGCCGCTTCTTCCTGTGCCCTGGCTGCTGCTTCCGCATCCTGCTGGGCTTTGACGCTCAAAATCTCATAAGCAGACTCACGGTCTACAGCTTCAGCATATTTACTATACAGCGGGCTGGAGGCTATCAGCTGGTTGCGCAGCGTGTCGTCAGCTACGCCAAGATAGCTGCGCGGCGGCATGACATAAGCACGCTCCACCATTGTCGGCACTCCGTCAGCATCCAATAGTGATACCAGCACTTCGCCGGTGCCAAGCTCCGGCAGCACTTTTGCCGCGTCAAAACCAGGATTGGCTCTAAAGGCCTGCGCCGCAGCCTTCAGCCCCTTCTGGTCTTTAGGTGTGTAAGCTCGCAGCGCATGCTGCAGCTTGTTTCCCAGCTGTGACAAAACAGTATCGGGAATATCAGAAGGCTGCTGGGTGATAAAATAAATGCCGACGCCTTTGGAACGGATCAAACGCACGATCTGTTCAACTTTATCGAGCAGAGATTTCGGCGCGTCTTTGAAAATCAGATGCGCTTCATCAAAGAAAAAGACGATTTTAGGTTTTTCCGGATCGCCTGCTTCCGGCAGCAGGTCATACAACTCCGACAGCATCCATAATAAAAATGTAGAATATAACAGCGGAGTCTGAAACAGCTCTACGCAATGCAGAAGATTGATATAACCGCGTCCGTCATCTGCCACTGCCAGCCAGTCCCTGATGTCCAGTGCCGGCTCGCCGAAAAACACATCTCCGCCCTGTTCTTCCAGGCGCAGCAGCGCCCGTTGGATCGCGCCGACACTCTGAGCCGACACATTGCCATAGGCAGTTTTGAACTGAGCCGCATTATCACCGACGTACTGCACCATCGAACGCAGATCCTTAAGATCCAGCAGCAGCAGTCCCTGATCATCGGCAATCTTAAAAATGATCGTCATAATACCGCTCTGCGTGGTATTCAATTCCAAAAGCCGACTCAGCAGATCCGGCCCCATCTCGGAAATAGTCGTCCGGACAGGATGCCCTTTTTTACCGAAAACATCAAAAAAACGTACAGGAAAGCCTTTGAACTCAAAATTTTCTATGCCTAATTTATGCAGACGTTTCTGAAACCCTTCACTGCTTTCACCAGCCTTGCACATACCGGAAACGTCGCCTTTGATATCGGCCAGGAATACCGGCACGCCCATCTCGCTGAAGGATTCTGCCAGCACCTTTAAAGTAACGGTCTTGCCCGTACCCGTTGCCCCGGCGATGAGACCGTGACGGTTTGCCATTTTCGGCAGCATGCAGATCTTATCCTCGCCTTTACAGACCCAAATCTTGTGTTCATCCGCTAAATACATGGTATTCCCTCCCGCATTTTTATAAAATAAACTACATCTTTATATTAATTTTTATTATACGTTATTTAAGGGTAAGAGTAAACAAGCTGGGCAGGTTCTGTTTTTATACTGCTGTTTTTTATTTTTCCTTGCTTGACATTATCGTAATTCTTGCTATAATGAGAACATAAATCAAATAGACCTCGCAGGACTGACGGATAAAGTGGAATCAACCACGTGTACTGCGATGCCATAGAAACAGCCGACCGTCTGGGCAGAGAGAACTGATCCCGGATGGTTTTTTTATTTTCCGGCTTTGGCCCTCTCGGATTTTTTCTAGTGTGAAAAGGAGATGTTTACCTATGAAAAACAGATGGCTCATTGCTCTGTCGGCTATCGGCATCCATATCTGCATCGGCAGTGTTTACGCCTGGAGCGTACTGACAAAGCCTATTATGCAGGCTATGGGTTTTACCCTGAAAGAAACGACCTGGACTTTTTCGATCGCAATTTTATTTCTCGGACTGTCAGCGGGATTTTTGGGCGATTACGTTGAAAAATACGGCCCGCGTAAAAGCGGCCTCACCTCGACCTGCTTCTTTGGTCTGGGTATGTTCGGTACAGCGCTGGCACTGCATCTCAACAGTCTGCCGCTCTTATATCTTTTTTACGGCGTTATCGGCGGTATCGGTCTTGGGACCGGTTATATCACTCCTGTTTCGACGCTGGTCAAATGGTTTCCCAACAACCGCGGCTTTGCCACCGGTCTTGCTATCATGGGTTTCGGTTTTGCCAGCCTGATCGCAGGTCCGCTGATGCAGATCCTGGTTGCCAAATACGGACTGGTACAGAACTTTATCATTCTCGGCTGCGTGTACATGGTTATCATGGCCGCCTCCGCCTTATATCTTGAACCACCTAAAGCAAGCAACGGCGGGCCGTCCGGCATTAACGTCAAAAGTATCCTCCCGGATACTCAGTTCACAGCCAAAGAAGCACGCAAAACCTGGCAATTTTACGCACTGTGGTGGATTTTTTTCACCAATATTACCTGCGGTATCGGACTTTTAGCAGTAGCTTCACCGATGGCACAGGAAGTAGTAAAAATGACACCGATGGCTGCCGCCTCCATGGTCGGTATCATCGGTCTGATCAACGGTCTGGGACGCATTTTCTGGTCTACTATTTCCGACTATCTCGGGCGCAGTACAGTTTATGTAGTCTTCTTCCTGATCCAGATCTTTGCCTTCTACGCACTTGCAGAAACAAGCAGTGCCTTCATCTTCCAGCTGATTGTCTTTGTCATCATTTCCTGCTACGGCGGCGGCTTCTCCTGTATGCCCGCCTTCCTCAGCGATCTGTTCGGCACGAAAGAACTCAGCGCCATCCACGGCAAGATCCTGACTGCCTGGGGCATGGCTGGTATTGCCGGTCCTCTGCTGCTGTCCTGGATCCGTGAAACGACCAACAGCTATTCAATTACCCTGTATTTCTTCTCCGCCTGCTTCGTTGTCAGCCTCATCATCGCTGGTATTTTGAAATGGCGTACTTCAGTAGGCGTGCTGATCGAAAAGAAACATCTCTGATTTGACCATAACCCCTTCGCTACAGCTGCGGAGGGGTTATTTTATGCCGTTTTAGACTCTGCCTATTCGTTAACGTCATAACTATCAGTACATTTTATCTACATCTGGTATTCATTTTACTTTCCATACTATATCTGGTTTTATTTGCCACAGCCGGTACCGCTGCCTGTTCCAACCAGACTTGTAATACTGGAGCAGATAACCGATAATAAAAATAACACCATTTATCAGACTGAAAAGAGGCGGTTATTATGGATACTTCGCGCCCGCGTTATCTTCATATGTTTCTTGTTTTTGTTAAGATCGGCCTGTTCACGATCGGCGGCGGGCCGGCAATGATACCGCTGATCCGTGACGAATTTGTTGAAAAACAAAAATGGATCAGGGATGAAGACATTACTGACGTTCTTGCGCTCTCGCAGTCTTTGCCCGGCGTTATTGCCGTCAATGCTTCTACCTTTCTTGGCTACAGGCTGGGGGGACTTAAAGGATCACTGGTAGCAACTATCGGCGTCGTCCTGCCTTCTTTCGTCATTATTTTCGTCATCGTCACGGCTTTCACCTCCAGTGGTTTTGACCAGTACCCCAATATATTGAAATTTTTTGACGGTATCAATTCTGCTATCACAGCTTTATTGATCGCAGCAACTCTGAAACTGATTCCCTATTCCATCAAAAACAATTTTGGCTGGTTCATTCTGGCCTTTTCACTGCTTGGGATCTATTTTTTCAGTCTCGACATTGCCATAATCGTTCTGCTGGCCTCAGCGCTTGGTTACTGCGCCACTAAATATCTGGGAAGTGATACAAAATGATGCTTTATTGGGAATTATTCACTGTCTTTTTCAAAATCGGGCTTTTTTCTTTCGGCGGCGGTCTGGCAATGATAAGTATCATTCAGCAGGAAGTCGTCGGACGCGGCTGGATCCCCGCAGCTGAATATGCACGGATCATCACTATTTCTCAGATCACCCCCGGCCCTATCGCTGTCAATACAGCTACATATGTAGGAGCCAGGGTCTGCGGCCCTGAATTCTGGCATGCCCTGCTTGGTTCTTTTGTAGCTACTTTCAGCGTCAGCCTGCCATCTTTCATTCTTGTCGCCATCGTTGCCCGTTCTCTCCAAAAGTTCAACTCTTCGCTGGCTGTACAAGGTATCCTCAATGGATTGCGGCCTTCGGTTATCGCCTTGATGCTGACCGCAGTTTTCTTTTTTATGCGGATAACATTTTTCCCCGCAGCCGGAACCGCCGCAATGGAAAATCTGCTGACCTATTTCAAATTCTGGCCGACATTGCTGACGGCTTTGCTTTTTTATCTGCATTACTACCGTAACCTGAGCGCTATTCCCTTGATGCTTTTAGCCGGCTGTGCCGGACTGTTGATGTAGAAAAAACACAAAATAACCTGCATACGGCAGGTTATTTTATTTCTTCTTTAATATTTGCAGCCCAGAGAAATGGCTTCGGTCGGGCAGGACTGTCTGCATTTACCGCAGACAATACATTCCCTGTCGCCTACCCGTTTACAATCCATCAAGCAACTGCGTACGCAGCGCTGGCAGGCGGTACATTTACGCGAATCTACCTGCATGCCAAAAACGGCGATCCTGTTAAACAGGCTGTAAAAAGCTCCCAACGGACAGAAAAAACGGCAAAAAGGCCGGTAGATAAACAACGCCGCAGCAGCCAAAAGACCAATGATCCAACGCCAGTCCAGACCATGCAGATCAAAGAAATACAGATCGCAGGCAAACAGCAGCAGAACCACATATTTAAAATAACTTAAATAGTACGTAATTTTATTTTTAGACAGCTTCACCGTTGGCAGCTTATCTAAAAGCTCCTGCGCCCAGCCAAACGGACACAGCCAGCCACAGATCATCCGTCCCAAAAACAAAGCGCACAAAATGAGCAGCCCCCAAACCCGCCAGCCTAAAGGTAAAGTAAAACCGGCCAGGGTATGCTGCGTCAGTCCCCAGGGACATCCGGCTTCCGCATAGCGGCAATAGCCGCAATTAACTCCGGGCAGACAAACATTTTTCCAGGTCATATCGGCGCCCAGCAGATTGGCGGCACCACGACCATTATACAAAACCGTCGCCGCCAGCTGCGTCGTCCAGCGTTTAAAATCCTTAACCATTTTTACCGCTCCTTTCCTGTATTGCTTTCATTGTAAGGGCTGGAGTTGACTCACAGTCAAGCAGTTTGCAAAAAATCTACAAAAAACGCTTGACCTGGAGCAAACTCCAGCATATAAACTCACATATAGAAGCCGTATAAGCAACGGCAGACCCTATCTATTTGCAACTTACAAACAGAGAAATGGAGGAAATATCATGCTGAAAACTCTAGCCCTGACGCTTACTTTATTACTGAGCTTTACTGTGGCCGCCTGCAGCAGCACGTCCGGCACCAGTGCCAAAATCGACCAGACAAAAGCTAACGCAACTCAGACCGCTCCAACAGACGCAGTCCAGCGCGTCAGGCTGACACTCGCCAACCAAGACGAGCTTATCGTCAAACTCAATGGCACCAAAGCTGCAGAGGATTTTTTGAGCCTGCTGCCACTGGAACTGACCTGCAAAGATTTCAATAATACCGAAAAGGTAGCTTACCTGCCGCGGCGCCTGGACACACAGGACGCTCCTGCCGGTTTTGATCCTCAAACAGGCAGTTTTGCTTATTATGCCCCTTGGGGTAATCTAGCATTTTTTTACCGTGATTACGGTTATGCCAACAGCCTCATTGAACTTGGCAGCGTTGAAAGCGGTATCGAAAAACTGGCCGCTTTCGATAATGATTTCACTATCAAACTGGAACGCCTGCCCTAAAAAAACAGAGCTTGCATAAATGCAAGCTCTGTTTTTTAGGCTTTCAGCGTTTCCTTCAATATCTCAACGATCTCATCTTTATTCAGCACCTTATAGCCGCCATCAAGGATAAATGAACCCTGAGCGATCCCGTCAAGCATCGTTTCATCGACGCCAAGTTCCCTGCCGTTAAGTACAAGTCCCAGCTCCCTCATATAGCTTTCCATAGCTGCAAGTCCTGCCTGCGCTATCTGTTCATCAATTTTCCCCTCCGGGCGCACTTCCCATACATTGATGGCAAAGCGTTTGAATTTCGCCAGTCCGTACGGCATAATGTGCCTGTAATAAGGCAGCGATACAGCGGCCAGAGTCATTCCGTGCGTAGCGTTAGTGTAAGCGCCGATCGACTGACCGATCATATGCACCATCCAGTCTGTCGACTTTCCTTTAGCTACCAGGGTATTCAAGGCCCATGTAGCGATCCACATAATATTGCTTCTCGCTTCATAATCTTCAGGGCTTTGCACCGCGATCCTGGAACTGTGGATCAGCGAACGCAGCAAGCCTTCCATAAGATAGTCGGAAGTATTGTCGTCAGTTCCGGAAAAATACTGTTCCAAAATATGCGACATGATATCAAAAAATCCGGCAACCATTTGATAACGCGGCAGCGTAAAAGTATACGTCGGATCAAGTATCGAAAATCTGGGGAACACATTATCACCAAACACCCGCCCGATTTTAGCTTTAGCCGCATGATTGGTAATAACTGAGCCGCCGTTCATCTCCGAACCTGTACCAACCATAGTCAGAACACAGCCAACCGGGATAATCTTATTATCCACCGCTTCCATCCGCAGATAATATTTTTCCCATGGATCAGTTTCGCAGTAAGCGGAAACTGAAACAGCCTTGGCATAATCACAGACAGAACCGCCGCCGACTGCCAGGATCAAATCGACCTTGTTTTCTTTGGCGATCCTGCAGCCTTCATATAATTTTTCCAGCGTAGGATTAGGCATTACACCTGCATCCTCAAAAACTGTTTTGCCGCCGGCTCTCAAAAGCTTGACTACGTTTTCATAAATACCGTTTTTCTTAATCGAACCGCCGCCATATACCAGCATGACATTTTTACCATAGCATGCCAATTCCTGCGGCAGATTTTCTAATGAATTTTCGCCAAAATACAATTTGGTAGGATTGGAATAAACAAATTTACCCAGCATTATTTTTGCTCCTTTATTTCAAACTTCCATATTCTGCATCTGTTACCGGTTCCAGCCATTCATTGGACGCCCCCTCGGCAGGCACTTCGACTGCAAGGTGTGCAAACCAGCTGTCAGGCGCCGCTCCATGCCAGTGTTTCACTTCAGGCGGGATATTCACCACATCACCCGCGTTCAGCTCCCGGGCCGGTTTCCCCCACTCCTGATAATAGCCTCGTCCGCCTGTGACAAGCAGTATCTGCCCGCCTTGATGATGGATATGCCAATTATTGCGACAGCCGGGCTCAAAAGTAACATTGCCAATAACCACTCCTTCTGTTGTCAGCATCTTCAAATAGCTCTGCCCCACAAAATACCGGGCATAGGCATCATTTTTTTCACCCATGGGAAACACGCTTAATTTTTCTTCCGACATTCTCAACACACTCCTTTTCTATCACATTCTCACATCGTTCTGCGCTCAAATCTGTTGTAGCTGAAAACGCAGTCCGCACTGCTGCAGAACCGCCAAATCACCTGCTTTTTATTGCGCCCACTCATAACTAAAATGCCGGAACTTCCGTTCCTTATCTGTATCATATCCAATGGAGTTAACTCCAAGTCAAGCGGCTTTTTCAAAAAATTAATACCGGCTGTCTGACAACAAAACCGATATTTAAAAAAGCTCTGCCTGCAGTGACCGCAGCGCCCGCAAGTTTCTTTCCGTAACCTTATCCGCAGGCTCCAGCTCACTGCACAGCAGCGGCGAACTGCTATTTCCAGCCGTGATCTGCTGCAGCTGTCTGCGGATGTCATTAGCATAACAATAAATGCAGCCATGCAGACAGGTGTTATAGGCGCCGATATCGATACTGGCGGCACAGCCGCATTCACCGCGCTGATTTTTATCTTTGACTGTATCAAGACGGCACCCGCCCACACGGCCAAGCAGCTCTGCGTCGATACAACTGGCATGCTCAATCCCCAGATCAGCTAATTCTATAGCTTCCGCACAGGTTTCCAGCTGCAGACCATATTGCCGGGCTGTTTGGGACAATACAGCCGCAAGCCGCCACTGCTCGTCCTCACTCAGGCCTCTCAGCCCTGCCTGATGCAGACCTGCCTTGATCTTAGGATAATAATCAAGGAAACTGATAATACATTTTTTCGTACTGTCGGCCAGCTGCGCTGCCAGTTCCTCAAAAACCGCTGCGTGATACTGCAGGTCATAGCGTGCACTTAACAGGATCGGGTCATAGCGCCAGATCATTCTTTCCGCACCTATCTTCTGCGCCAGCTGCCGAAATATCTCTATCCTCACCGCCAATGGCGGTAAAGCTGCTTCTACGTCAGCAGCATACGCATTGAGCGTAAATTGAAAATAATAAGCATACGCATCCAGAACTGACAGCTGCTTAAGCATCGGTTCTGGATTTTTTGTCCAGAAAACCAACCCATCCACGACCTCCGGCCGCAGGCTGATCCTGCTTACCTGATGAAGGTTCAGAGGATTGCGTACCAGTACATACTGTTCCTGCAGCCGCTTTTGGAACCATTCCCAATAAAAAGCAGGAATATCAGTTCGCCGGCTGGCACTGATAATCATTCGCCATCCCTCCTCTTTTTGATAAACTGCTTAAAGCTTCACTTGTTTCTATTATACACTGATCTATATCGGACAGGCCGGCTAATTTTTTTCAGAAAACGCTTGACTTGAAGTTAACTCCAAACGCTAGAATGAATTTAAAAGTTACAGGAGGTGATTTTTATGAATATTACCGAAGCAGGCAAACTGACTTCGCTGACACCCAATACTCTGCGTTATTACGAACGGATCGGGCTTATCCCACCTGTCGCCCGTAATAAAGGCGGGACCCGGGAATACACTTCCAAAGACCTCTGCTGGATAGAATTTATAAAAACCATGCGGTCAGCCGGTCTCTCCCCGGAAACTTTGATAGAATATGTCGCCTTGTCACAGCTCGGCGACACCTCGCTGGAAGCCCGTAAGTATATTTTAGAACTGCAGCGGGAAGTGCTGCAGGAAAAATTGGAATTTATCCAGCAAACCTTAGCCAGAATAGATATCAAAATAGAAAACTACCGTACTGACATTTATCAGAAAAACCATCCGTTACAAAATCAAAAACAAGAGGAGGCAGACCTATGAAAAACTTTATTTCCATGTTCCTGATGACATCCCTGCTGCTGGGGGGCATGACCTTTACAATTGGCAAAATGAGCGTGTGTGCCGCTTCAAAAAACAGGATTGAAACAGCACAGCAAAAACAGGCGCATCTTTTCGGCAGCGCCAAAAACAAACTTGCCTCCACCGACCCGGATTTTGCTCAGACCATGGACAATTTCATTTACGGCGACGTTTATTCCCGTGGTAAGCTGACCGACAAACAACGTGAACTGCTGACGATCACCGCACTTACCGCCAGCCAGACTTTAGACAGCCTGCCTGCACAAGTGCAGGCCGCACTGAAAGCCGGCGCTACCCCGGTAGAAATAAAAGAAACACTTTATCAGTGCGCTCCCTATGTGGGCTTTCCCAAAACGATCGGCGCTTTGGAAATCACCAATAAAGTTTTAAAAAAACAGGGCATTAAAATGCCGCTGGCAAACCAGAGTACTGTTACCGAAGCCACCCGTTTTGACGACGGCTTTAAAGTACAGGGTGAGATTTTCGGAACAGAACACATTGCCGCCATGCACAAAAACTCGCCGGCTAATCAAAAACATATAGCCAATTATCTTTCAGAGTTCTGCTTTGGCGATACCTACACCAGAAACGGCCTTGATCTGCAAATGCGGGAATTGATCACCTTATGCGCTATCAGCACTATCGGTGGTGCGGAACCTCAGGTCAAAGCCCATGTACAGGCCAATCTCAATGTCGGCAACGATAAAGAACTAATGCTGGACGCAGTTACCCAGTGCCTGCCCTATATTGGTTTTCCACGTACGCTGAACGCCATCGCCTGCATCAATCAGATCATCCCCGCCAATGCCTGATAAGCATTATATGTAAAAGAATACCTGTGCTGACTTTTAAAGTCAGCACAGGTATTTTATTTATCTGCAAATCATTGTGCCGTCCGCTTTTTACCAAACGTATCTATTTCGCCGCGTACACCTTCCAGCCAGCTGCTGATCAGTCGCTGCATCTTCCCGGTCCCGATATCCTGCAGAGCCAGTCCTTTTGTTATATCCGCCTGCGGGCAGCTTGCGGCTATAGCATCCAGGCTCTTTTCGATACCGCTTTTTTTACTGGTACAAAACGGTACGAGCACTTTACCTGAAAAATCATGCGCTTCTAAAAAAGTACGCACGGCCATAGGCGTTGTTCCATACCAGACAGGATAACCGATGAAAATCGTATCATACTGGGAAATATCGGCTAAATCCGCCGCCAGAGGAGGCCGTTCATTACCTGCAAGTTCCTGTTTAGCTATTTTACCGCATTCACTTTTATCCTGAGGATAAGGCACCTCAGTCTGAATTGCAAACAGCTGTCCCCCGACCGCAGCCTGTATCTGCCAGGCGGCCAGTTCTGTATTCCCAGTATGTGAAAAATAAGCAATCAGTATTTTAGGATTAGTAGGCAAGCTTTCCGGTCCTTTAATCGTAACCGGCTTATTTTCATCCGTTTCTTCATACCCGATCCCGCCACAGCCTCCGACCGCAGCCATCAACAGCAGACCCAGCAGCAGCAGATATTTCTTGCAGCTTCGCATAGTATCCCTCCAAGCATCAAATCATTCTTTCTTAATTGTATCATAAACCTTAGAGTTTGCTCTATGTCAAATAAAACTTTTTATTTTTTATCAAAAAACAGCCCTGATAAATTATCAGGGCTGTTTACTTACCAGTGATATTTTTCGCCGCGGCTGATTTTAAACGCACGGTAAATCTGCTCTACCAGCAGCAGACGGATCATTTGATGGGTAAAAGTCATTTTGGAAAAAGAAATACGCTCATCAGCCCGATGCCGCAATGCATCCGTATAACCAAAAGCACCGCCGATCACAAAGGTGATATGGCTGCTGCCCGCTAAGGCCAGCTTCTCTATTTTGGCGGCCAGCTCCGGTGAACTTACGGCCTTGCCACTAACATCCAGTAAAATCACATACGAATTTTCCGGGAGCACTGCCAGCAAACGTTCTGTTTCTCTGCCCAGCACCTGTTCTTTTAAGGCCGGCGATGGATCTTCCGGCATTCTCTCTTCTCCAATAGCGATCGTTTCCAATTTACAAAACGGCTGCAGCCGTTTTGTAAATTCTTCGATCCCCGCCGTCAGATACTTTTCCTTGATCTTACCCACACAGGCAATGGTGATCTTCATTTAACGGTTTTCCTCAGGAATCTCTTCCAGTGTCATGTGGATCGTTTCTTCAGCGCCGCCGCGCAGAACAACAACATCCACACTGTCGCCGACTTTCAGCTCAGCCAGCTTTCCGCGCAGCTCTACTACTTTATCGATCTTCTCACCGTTGAACTTGAGAATGATATCGCCGGGACGCAGGCCGGCTTTAGCCGAAGGACTGCCTTCCCAAACCTTCATAACAAAAATACCGTCATGCAGGTCGATATCAAAACCGTACCGGTTGGCAATATCCTTATCGACCAGGCTGGCGCCAATATACGGACGCACTACACGACCTTTTTTAGCCAGTTCATCCAAAATCGGTTTGGCCGAATTGATGGGGATAGCAAACCCGATGCCTTCGACACCGGAAACAGCGATCTTCGCAGAATTGATACCTACGACCTCCCCTTCCGCATTGACCAGCGCACCGCCGGAATTGCCGGGATTGATCGCCGCATCAGTCTGGATCAGGTCAAATTTACGTTCCCCTAACTGGATGGAACGGTTCAAAGCGCTGATTACACCGGCTGTGACACTGCCGCGGAACTCCAGCCCCAGCGGATTACCAATAGCAATAGCGGGTTCGCCGACCTGTAAAGTTGAGGAATCACCGAAATCGGCAACAGGAAGATTGTTTTCGTCGATCTTTACTACGGCAAGATCAGTTGCCGCATCGGCCCCCAATACCTTGCCTTTGACACTGCGTCCGTCCGTCAGGCTGACGATGATTTCTGAAGCGCCTTCTACAACATGGTTATTAGTCGCGATCAGACCGGACTTGTCATAAATAACGCCGGAACCTGTGCCGCGTTCCGTCAGCTGCACTCGATTAAAAATATCGCGCACATAGGCTTTATTAGTGATGCCCACTACTGCCGGACCTACTTTTTTAGCCGCCGCTACGATCGGCGTGTTACGGGCACCGGAAAGGCTGGCATCTTTCTGTGCCGCAGCAGCAGTTTTCTGTTCCTTTACTGCCTCAGCCTTATTGTTATCACTGCAGCCGCCTATAAGTACAGCAGCTCCCAGCAGAGCACAGAAAAAGATATTCATGGTTTTTTTCATAAAGCTTCTCTCCATCTCAACACTCCTCAATCATAATTTTTTACTATGTTTTCCTGCGATGTGATATAAATTTTTGTATCCGCGCCAACTTCGTTAGCGTCCAGGATACCCCGCACCGTTTGCAGGGCCAGGGAAGGCAAATTGTTTTCCTGGCTCAGATGCGCCAGAAAAACCTCTTCCGGAAGGCGCTCCATATGCGCCAGCAGCCAGGCTGCCGAAACATTGGATAAATGCCCGCGTGTTCCCAGAATCCTCTGCTTGAGTATCTGCGGATAACTGCCATTTTTCAGCATATCTTCATCGTGGTTGGCTTCCAGCACCACTACGTCAGCATCAGCTATATTCTGACGCACCTCGTCTGTCACAAAGCCTACGTCGGTGAGATATGTACATTTACTGCCGCCGCTTTTAAAAACATAGCCTACTGTAGAGGCTGCGTCATGCGGGACGGCAAAAGGGATTATTTCCAAACTGCCGCTGCTCAGTTTTTTGGGCAGTAAGCGGCAACAGCTGCGTTCCATTTCACTTTTTTTCGGCATATACTGCCAGGTCCTTTCATTGGCAAACACCGGCAGACGGTATTTACGGCAAAAAACAGGCAGTCCCTTTACATGGTCGTTATGCTCATGTGTCAACAGTACGCCCGTCAAATCTTCAGGCTTCATGCCTGCCTGATGCAGACGTTCCGTCAGCTGGCGGCAGCTGATGCCGACATCTACCAGAAAAGCCTGCTCTCCGGCACGTATCACCGCGGCATTGCCTTTACTGCCGCTGGCCAGAATCGTGATTTCAAACTCACTGCTCATGCTTCGCCTGCCGCGATTTTGTGCCCGGCACTGGTTCCAATACGTTCAGCTCCTGCAGCCAACATAGCCTGCGCAGCTTCCACGTCGCGGATACCTCCGGCGGCTTTGACTTTGAGACCATACTTTTCTGCTTCGGCTGCCAGCAGCTTTACGTCATCGACAGTAGCGCCGCCCTTGTTAAAACCCGTACTGGTCTTGACAAACGCCGCACCGCCTTCGGCTACTAAACGACAGGCCGTACACTTTTCAGCGTCTGTCAGCAGGCAGGCTTCAATGATCACCTTGACCGGAAACGGACTGGCCGCCTCGACTACGCTGCGGATATCACTGACTACAGCAGCATAATCACCGGTCTTAAATGCCGATACGTTCATGACCATATCTATTTCATCAGCGTGCGCTTCGACCGCCATTTTTGTCTCCAGAGCCTTGACCTCAGAAAATGTAGCTCCCAGCGGGAACCCTACTACTGTCACAACCTTGACGTTCGTATCGCTCAGCAGATGTCTGGCCAGCCCCACATAACACGGATTCACACAAACGCCAAAGAGCCCGTATTTCCGGGCTTCGCTGCAAAGCTGCATAATATCCTCGACAGTTGCCTCAGGTTTTAATAAAGTATGTTCAAGATGCTTCGCAATCGTCATCCCCGACTCCTCCTCATCTTCTATAATGATTTTTGCTTCTATATATTATATCAAAACTTTATACTTTCTGCTTTGACAAAAAAGTAAATTTTTATAAAAACAGAGCCATAATTTTAATTATAGCTGTTCATTGTAATTATACACTAACAATATTCTATATTATCATACAATAAAAACTCTGTGTTCTTAATAAAAAAGCCCCGACTGTACAGTCGGGGCAACATAAACATTTCTCTAATTTCAGTGTTTTTTACGGCACTTCTCACAAACGCCAAAGAAATAAAATTGGTGTTTGTCGATACTGTAACCGCTTGCTTCTTCCACCTTTACGACCAGAGACCGGTCATTGAGAGCCGGTACATCATCGACACGGCCGCAGACAGTACACTGCACATGGCTGTGCTCGCTGATATCAGCATCATAGCGGAAACTGTCCTCGCCGGTATTGATGATCTGGATCAGTCCCAGTTTATTGAGAATCTCGACGGTCTTATAAACCGTAGCAAAACTCATGGAAGGATATTTAGGCTGCAGGGTACCGAACAGCATTTCAGCACTGGGATGCTGCTTGGTATTAGCCAGCGCTTCATAAACTGCCAATCTTTGCGGAGTGACTTTATAACCGTTTTGACGCAGCAGGGCGGTCAGTTCTTGGTTGTTTAACATGATTTACCTCCTTGGTTGAAATGTTTTTTGTCCGGCATTTATTGCCTGTTTAGTTTTAGATAATCTTTATCTATTATTTACTAAATTATAATAAAGAAAAACTTTCCTGTCAATATTTAATATCCTTTAATTGCAGCTGTTTAAACATATTTCACAAACCTTCCACAAGGATTTTGGCAATTAAAAGCGAATTTTATAATTATTATACACAAGAAAGAGGTAGACCCATGACCATTGAACAAATAATTGCCGGCGAACTGTCGGTCAGACCGCAGCAGGCAGCCGCAACTCTAGAACTGCTGGACAGCGGTAATACTATCCCTTTTATCGCCCGCTACCGCAAGGAAGTGACCGGATCGCTGGACGAAGAACAAATCCGTATGATCAGCGAACGTGCTCAATATCTGCGTAATCTGGAAGAACGCCGTCAGGAAATACTGGAATCAATAACTTCACAGGAAAAACTGACCCCTGAACTTGAAAGCCAGATCAAAGCTGCTGTCAAAATGCAGGAGCTGGAAGATCTTTATCTGCCTTACCGTCCTAAAAAACGTACCCGGGCACAGATAGCCCGTGAACGCGGACTGGAGCCGCTGGCAGAACTGATCATGGCTCAATCCCAGCCGCTAATGACCTTAGACAAGCTGGCCAGCCTGCATGTAGATCCTGAAAAAGGTATCAACTCTGTTTCCGAAGCCTGGGCCGGGGCCTCCGACATAGTTGCCGAAAATATTTCCGACCGCGCCGATATCCGCGAACTGATCCGCAAAGAACTTTGGAAAGGTGCCGAACTTGCTTCAACGCTGACAGTTGACGAAACCGAAGGGCAGGATTACCTGATGTATAAAGAATATTCCGAACCGGTACGTCAGCTGCCGCCGCACCGCATTTTAGCCTTGAACCGCGGTGAAAGCAAAAACTGTCTGAAGCTCACCCTAAATTATCCTGCGGATGTCATGCTGACTAAACTGGCTCAAAAACTGAAAATCCAGCCGCACACAGTTTGGAACGAGCTTTATACAAATGCTGTTGCCGACAGCTACAAAAGACTGCTGTTTCCCTCGCTGGAGCGGGAACTGCGTAACGAACTGACGGAAAAAGCAGAAAAACAGGCTATTTCTGTCTTTGCCGCCAACCTGCGGCAGCTGCTGCTGCAGCAGCCTATTGCCGGGCATACTGTTTTAGGTCTCGATCCCGGTTACCGCACCGGCTGTAAAGCAGCCGTTATTGATCCCAACGGACGTACACTGGCGATCAATACGCTGTATATCACCGGCAGCCAGCATCAGCGTGAACAGGCGGAAGCCGGCTTTATGGATCTGGTGACCAGGCATAAAGTGACCCTGGTAGCTATCGGCAACGGAACTGCTTCTTTTGAAACAGAGGAGTTTACGGCCCAGATGATCGAAAAATACCATCTTGATATTGCTTACCTGATCGTCAGCGAAGCAGGCGCTTCTGTTTATTCTGCCTCCAAGCTGGCCCGCGAAGAGCTGCCCGATCTGGACGTTTCCCTGCGCGGAGCGGTATCCATTGCTCGCCGTGTACAGGACCCTCTGGCAGAGCTTGTCAAAATAGAGCCCAAGGCTATTGGTGTTGGTCAATATCAGCATGATGTCAATCAAAAGGAACTCACTGCGACCTTAGGTACTGTTGTAGAGTCCTGCGTCAACCACGTCGGCGTCGAGCTGAATACAGCTTCTCCCGCGCTGCTTTCATACGTAGCAGGCATTTCCGGCACCGTCGCCAAAAATATTATTGCCTACCGTGACGATAACGGTGCCTTTACCAGCCGTAAGGAACTTTTAAAAGTTGCCCGTCTGGGTCCGGCAGCCTTTACTCAATGCGCAGGCTTTCTGCGTATCGCCCAGGCTAAAAATCCTTTAGACAATACCTCCGTCCACCCTGAAAGCTATACCTTAGCAGAGCAGATCCTGTCAGAGCTTGGCTTTGACCTGAAACACTGTAATGACATCGCTGTTCAGGAAGCGGCAGCTAAAGCCGACGCCTCTGTAATTGCCGTCAAACTGAACGCCGGCCTGCCGACTGTAACTGATATCCTGGAAGCCCTGGCCCGGCCGGGGCGCGATCCGCGCGAAGATGCTCCGGCACCGCTGACACGCAAAAAGGTAGCAAAACTGAGCGATTTGGAGATCGGCAGCGTTGTCAAAGGAACAGTCCAAAATGTTGTCGATTTCGGAGTTTTCGTAGATATCGGCCTAAAAACCAGCGGTCTGATTCACCGCAGCGAATTATCCAACAGTCGGTTTCACCACCCTCTGGACGTTATCAGCGTCGGCGAGGTGATCGAGCCGGTCATCATCAGCATCGACGAACAACGTAACCGTATCGGCCTGAGCTTAAAACAGGCAAAAAAAACTACCGTCTAAATATAATTTAAACAGACGTCTTTTAAGACGTCTGTTTTTTATTGTTACAAATTATATTTTTATCATAATATTAATAAATATAAAGATATGTATACTTTTATTTTTATGATATAATATTTTTAAATAACAATCAATAATATTTAGGTGATAAACATGAAAAGAGATATCAATACCCTCAGTCTGTTAAATGAAATATCAGAACTTGTCTATGTTTCCGATCCAGAAACCTACGAGCTGCTGTTTGTCAATCAGACCGGCTGCCAGACACTGCATCTGGAAAACTACAAGCACAAAAAATGCTATGAAGTTTTACAGGGTAAAACTTCACCCTGCGAATTCTGTACCAACGACAGACTGTGCGATGATAATTTTTATACCTGGGAATTCACAAATCCCTCTATCGGCAGACACTTTTTACTCAAGGATAAAATAATCCAATGGCGCGGCAAAACTGCACGCATGGAAATAGCTTTTGATATAACAGAACGCGAACTGCAAAAGCAGGAACTGAAAAATATGCTTGATGTCCAGACCTTAATTACCAACTGTGTCCGAATGCTTTACGCCGTCGATGACCTCGATCAGACGATCAACGCTGTCTTGACCCAGATCGGCGAATTTCTAGTTTCTGACCGTGCTTATGTTTTTGAAATCAAAGACGAGTTGATGAACAACACACATGAATGGACAGCTCCCGGGATCTCGCCGCAGCTGGAGAAGCTGCAGCAGCTCGATCTGTCATTGATTTCTGACTGGCTGCCGTTTTTTGAAAAAAACGACTGTATCATCATCGACGATGTCGAACAGCTGCAAAAGACTAATCCGGCGGCTTATGCTACGCTGCACGCCCAGGAAATCACCTCTTTGATCGCCGCGCCTATTTTTTTGGATAACAAGCTGGCAGGCTATATCGGCATCGATAATTACGACAGTGAAAAAATCAAAAATTCTTCTTATTTGCTGCTTTCCATGTCCATTTTTCTTTCCTATGCGATCAGACATCGGAATCATGTCGATATGCTGCATCGCCTCAGCTACCACGATCTGCTGACGAACGCACTGAACAGAAACGCTTTTATGGACGTGCTCAGTCAGTTCAGGCCGGGACAATATGCTTCTGCCGGCATTATTTATATCGATATCAACGGTATGAAGGAAATCAATGATTTTTACGGCCATCACCAGGGTGATAAAATCCTTATAACAACTGTAGCCAAAGTCTTCAACCTTTTTAAACCCGACGAACTTTTCCGCATCGGCGGCGATGAATTCGTTATTATTACCTATGATATGCAGGAAGCTGATTTCCAAGAAAAATTCAACCTGCTGCGCAATATTTTCTGTGAAAAGACTACCCTGCCCTTCTCTATCGCTACCGGCAGCTGCTGGTCCAATTCTCCCAGCGATTTAAATACTCTGCTGCAGCAGGCTGACAGCGCCATGTATACCGACAAGAAAAAATTTTACTATGGTAAAGAAAAAACGAGCCGTTACCGGCATAATTTAGATGATATCCTCAATCTGGCCAATTACAGCGCTCTGCAGGAAGCACTGACAGCCGGACAGTTCTGCATTTATTTCCAGCCTAAAATTTCTTTGGATACCGAGGAATTTATCGGTTCTGAAGCTTTGATCCGTTATATAAATCAGGCCGGAGAAATCATTACTCCCAATAATTTTATTCCGATCCTGGAAGAAGCGAGACTGATAAAAATGCTGGATCTTTATGTTTTTGAAGAAGTCTGTAAGCAGATCAATATCTGGAAAGAAAGAAAAATGCGGGTCAAACCCGTTTCTATCAATCTTTCACGCAGCACTCTGTCTTACCATTTCCTGGCCGATCAGCTATTAGCTCTTATCACCAAGCATAATATCGACATCAGCCTGCTGGAACTGGAAGTCACCGAAACTGCCGAAGTCGATAATCAGCTTGTTTTCAGCCAGGCTTTGGAAAAACTGAAGGAATATGGTTTCTCTATTTCCATTGATGACTTCGGCGTTCGCAACGCCAGTCTTTCGCTGTTCACTACTATCAATTTCGATATTTTAAAATTAGACCGCAGTTTGGTAAAAACACTGGCACAAAACCAAAAGGCACGTATCCTTATCCGTTCTCTGGCTGTCATTTGTTCTGATCTCGGTATCAAATTGATTGCCGAAGGCGTGGAAACACTGGAACAGTTGGATATTTTAAAGGAATTGCGCTGCAATGAGGTGCAGGGTTATTTATTCAGTAAACCTCTGCCTTTAAATGACTTTGAAAACAAATATCTCCAGATCCTGCGGTAAGACGGCTTGTTGACAGCCCAGACTGTAAGCCTCATAATAAAATCAGAAGCATAACCCTGAAGGAGGCGGTCTTATGACAGCAATAACCGGCAAACCAGCAAAAATATATACAGCTTATTTCAGTCCTACAGGCGGTACCAAAAAAGCAGCCCTGGCACTTACCAGTGCTCTGGCTGATACAGACGGATTTACAGAAATAGATTTGTCTTTACCTGCTTTGGCACAGTATACTTTCGCTGCTGATGATATCATCGTTGTCGCCGTACCGGTTTTCGGCGGCAGAGTTCCAGCTTTTGCACTGCAGCAGCTGACCGCTCTGCACGGTCAGAATACCAGCGCCATTGCTGTAGCAGCCTACGGTAACCGCGCTTACGAAGATGCCTTGCTGGAGCTGAGCGATAGTCTGACCAGTCAATCCTTCCGTGTGATCGCCGCAGCAGCCGTACTGTCCGAACATTCGATGCTGCGCAGTATTGCCGCCGGCCGGCCTGATGCTGACGATCTGGCACAATTAACTGACTTTGCCAAAAAAATCTCCGCTAAGCCGTTAACAGAGGCGCCAGCGCTGACAAATATCCCCGGCAATCGTCCTTATAAAGACTGGCAGCCTATGCCCGTCGTACCTCAGGTCAGCGATTCCTGTATCCGCTGTGGTCTTTGCTCGGCCACCTGCCCAACTCAGGCTATCCCCAGCGGGCAGCCGCACACAACTGACCCCCAAAAATGTATCCTGTGCCTGCGCTGCACTACTATCTGCCCTCAGCAGGCCCGCCCACTGCCTCAGCAGGCTCAGGCCCTGATCGCCCAGAAGCTGGCGCCGATAAAAGACATTTACAAAAACAACGAATTTTTCTGCTAAAAACAATAATCCCGCGCTTGTTTTAAACAAGCGCGGGATTTCTTTTTTACTGACCAGGCATGAGTACTGAAAGCAGCACCGGTACCAGCAGCGTCAGCAGCAGGCCGTTGATAAAGGCGAATAGCCCGACATGGATATTGGTATATTTGATAACCACCGGCAGACCGGAATCCATAGTCGCAGCTCCTGATGGCGCCAAAGCCAGGAATTTATTGATTTTTACCAACAGCGGTATGGCTAAAAATGCCAGGACTTCACGCAGCATATTAGCTAAAAAGGCGATCGTCCCGATCTCAACACTATACAGCGTACTGATAACTACAGAGGAAAGGCTGTACCAGCCTAAAGCACTGCCGACAAGCAGCGCGTCCCGCATTTCCATCCCGGTCACGAAGGCTGAAAGAGCCGCACCGCCTAAACTGCCTATAGTTACAGCCGTTGGAATGGCAACTGCCAGCAGAATACTCTGCGGATTGCAGATTTTTTTTATAATATGCCTGTTTCCGCCGATTTCGATACCGGCAACAAAAACCATAAAATACAAAGCCGACATCAAAATATCGTCCAGCAGGTCTTTATGTTCCAATCCCAAAAAGAAATATCCGCCGGCGATTCCTAAAGCGATAAATGTAAAAATAGCATAAACCATTATTCATCGCTCCCTTCCGCCCGGGCTGCCGTTTTTGCAAAAAGCTTCAGCACCAGCCACAGCATCAGCACGCTGCCGCCAATGATAAAAACTGCCATGACCAGAGATTTGCCGCCCAACTGGTCTAGTTTGCCCAAAAGCTCTGCATCACAGCCGATCTTAGCACCCAGACACAACAGCATGATAAACAGACTGACTGTAGAAAACCGGCTGAGCCATTTTTTCACATTATAATTTAAAAGGTCACTGCAACCTACGGCGATCCCCAAAACGATCGCGATCATGATCTCCTGCATTGCTTCCCCTCATTCCCATAATATAAAACAAGCCCCGCGCACGGCAGGGCCTGCTGATCACTATTTTTTATTCTAACGACAGCAGCAGCGGATAAAGCGGCTGACCTCCGTCAAAAACTGTAACTTCCCAACCGCCGTCCAGAGCTTCAAGCTCTGCGGCGATTTTATCAGCTTCAGACTGTGTCAGATCACTGCCATAATAAAGACTGATCAATTCCCAGTCGCTGCCGGCCAGCTTGACAGTTGCCGCCGTGACTTCCTCCAGAGTTGCCCCGGCATAAACTATCTTATCTTCCAGCAAACCAATGTACTGCCCTTTTTTTACAGTTATCCCGTTAACAACGCTGTCACGCACAGCAATACTGACAGCAGCACTGTGGGCTTCCTTAGCCTCACGTCGCATCACAGCGCTGTTTTCCTGCAGTGTTTTAGCTGCGTCAAAATGCAGCAGTGCCGCCAGACCCTGCGCCAGATTTGTTGTCGGCACATAATCTACCTGCGCTGCTCCCAATAATTTTTTGACCTGCTCCGCCGCCAGAATAATATTTTTATTGTTCGGTAAAATAATGTACTGCTCCGCCGATCCCTTTTCAATAACTTTAATAAACGCCTCTACCGGCGGATTCATGCTCTGCCCCCCGCTGATGATCTCAGCTGCACCGAGCTGATGCATGATGCTGGCAATACCGTTCCCGGCCGCCACCGACAGTACAGCCAGACCGTGCTTCTCCGTCTGCGCACCGACAACGCGATGCTGATGCTGCTCGGCCATATTGTCGATCTTGATATCGTGCAGGGAGCCCCAGCTCAAGCCGTGCTGCAGAACCAGCCCGGGAGCTTTGGTATGGATATGCACTTTGACTATATCGCCGACAACAGCTACGATCAACGAATTACCCAAAGGCTGAAGAGTACTGCGTACAACGTCCTCTTTGACTTCAGCTTCCTTAACGATAAATTCTGTACAATAAGGATTTTCCAAATCTACTTCCATCTCGATAAAATTGGCGAAGGATGGCTTTGACGGTGGCAGATGCAGCTCACCTGCGTCTTCGCCTCGGAAACCTGCCAGACAGCCTTCCAGGAAAACGATCAAGCCCTGACCGCCGGCATCCACTACTCCAGCCGCTTTCAGCGCCGGCAGCAGTTCCGGCGTACGAGCCAGTTCTTTTTTCCCGCTCTCCAACGCCTCGCATAAAACATCTTCAAAATCTTCACCCTGACGCACAGCATGATACGCACCTTTGGCAATAGCACGCGCCACAGTAAGGATCGTTCCTTCAACAGGCTTTGATACCGCCCGATAAGCATACAAAATACCAAACTGAAAAGCTTTGCCCACCTCGTTGCTGGTAGCTCGTTTTTTGCCGGCCAGGCCTTTTCCCAGGCCACGCAGCAACTGCGACAGGATCACGCCGGAATTACCGCGCGCCCCCATGATCGCACTGCGGGCTGCCATAGTCCCTACTTCGGAAACAGTCGCATTCTGCAGCTGACTGATCTCACGGGCCACTGCTGCCATCGTATGCATCATATTAGTGCCGGTATCTCCGTCCGGCACCGGGAAAACATTCAAATCATTAATATATTGATAGTTTTTTTCAAAACTTTTATAAGCGCCCAACAGCATATTTTTTATTTGTTCGCCGCTGATAATCGCCTCTTGTTTACTTGTCATATCAAGTCTGCACCTTTCTTCAGCGCTGCCGCCGCACAAAAAGGCCAATAACACCGGGTCCTAAATGTGCTGCCAGAACAGTTCCGATCCCGGTTACCAGAACAGGCAGTCCGGGAAACAATTCAAGCATTGCCCTGCGCAAAGTTTCAGCGTCTTCCTCAGCTTCAGCATTCGCCACATACACAGCTTCTATAGGAGCATTCGCAGCGGCAAGCTCGACCATGCGCTGCAATACTTTCTTACGGGTACGGCATTTATCGACAACGACCAGTTCGCCGGCGGTATCGATGTGCACAATCGGACGTATGCCCAGAATATTGCCTACTAAAGCGCCTACGGCGCCTATACGGCCGCCTTTCTGCAGATAATCTAAAGTATTGACGGAAAAATACGTTTCCGTCCGCTCGATCAGGCCCTTCAGATACTCCTCCAGCTCGTCCATCGTTGCGCCGGTTTCAGCATAAGCGAGTACTTCCATTGCCATTCCGCTGATTGGACAGGCTGCTGTAAGACTGTCAAAGACACGAATATCAGACCCGGGAATTTCACTCATGACCTGCCGGGCTGCTAAGCGTGCTGTCTGAACAGTACCGCTCAAAACACCGTCTAACATGATCGCAATCACTTTTTTACCGTCTGCGGCTAATTCTGTAAATACATCAAGAAATCTGCCGATGGCCGGCTGCGAAGTTTTAGGCAGCTGCCCGCTTGCTTCCACCATGGCAAACATTTCCTGCAAGCTTTTTTCTCCGTCCACCCATTCGGTATCTCCATGTCTTACCAGCAGGGGGACCACATGGCAACGGGGATCGTCCCGCAAGGGTGTTTCTTCTGCAACAGCAATACTGTCCAAAACGATATGGATATCATTTCTCACTGCGCATCCTCCCTTAATCAAATTAACGTACATGCTCTTATTTCAGGCAGACGCCTTTACAATATGTATATATTTTATCATATTTCCAGCTCTATTTCCACTTATAGCACAATTAGCAGGCCTTTTTAGCCATTTTTGTAAAAAAATAAAGTATAATCCTGCTTTTTCCACCACTGCCTGCACTTTTGTTGAAGCTCAACTTCAAAACAGCATTGCAAATACTGTAAACGACTTCAATTTTTTAGCAGACTTAAAAAAGGGTAAAAAAAAAGCCCTTACGAGAAGGGCCAAATGAGGGGCTGTTTTGATACTCCTAGTATAGCATTTTTGTATACAATATGCAATAGCAGTTTTCTGCCTTTTTCAGAAAATTTGTGCAAAGAGAATTTACCTGCATTGGACAAAGGTTTATTGATAATCTTTACCGATAAAAATCACCGCGTCATAAGACGCATCATCAGCCCGCAGAATCCTCAGAGTGTACGGGAACGGTACAGCCGACAGCCTGCTGACCACACGTCCGTTGCTGGTCGTAGATACTACCGTAGTCTGATCACGTTCAGGATCACTGCCGCCGTCGATAACCTCAAAGCCCATTGCTGCCAGTCTTGCTGCGGCATCACTGCCTGCTCCTTTGCCGCTGCAGTCAACGACCTTGACAGATACCGTATTGCGGCTGCTTTCCTTAGCAGGCGGTTTCACAGCCTTAGGCGGCTCTGTTAACTGCTGCCCGTCTTTCTCTGCCGGTCCCAGTTCTTCGCCTGACTTAGATTTTTTAGCCTTAGCTTTCTTTTCGGCATCAGCTTTTTCTTTATTCTTCTCTTTCGTATCCTCTTTTATTTTCTTTTCTGTTTGTTCATCTGCTTTGATTTTCTCTTCTGCAGCTTTCTGTTTTTCTTTTTCCTGCGCTGTAATCAGGTTGCGTTTATACTCTGCTTCCATTTTTTCAGCACCCTGACGATAACGTTCCGTCATCTGCGCGCCCTGCATATCTACCATCTGCTCGCGCAGGTCAGTAATATCGGGAATCCAGTAGCTGATCTCGTCAATATATTCAGGCGTACCTGGAACTGTAGCCATCTGCAGACCGCCCTGTTCTTTCATCATTCCGTGTAAAGCGCCGCCCATCGCCAGCATATCTGAAACGGGCAGGTCAGTTTTGACCATTTTCATAATTTCCGAAACCAGCCCCGGCATCTTAGTTAAAATCTGTGCCGAAGCAATCTTTTCGTAAACCGCCATCATAAACTTCTGCTGACGCTTAATACGGCCAATGTCGCCTTCCTCATCACGATAGCGCACATACTGGATCGCTTTTTTGCCATCCAGATGCTGTTGCCCTGCCGGAAGATCGATCAGAAAATCATCCCAGTCATCATAATAATACATATCCTTTTCCACATCAATATCAATGCCGCCGATCGCATCGACCAAACTTTCAAAACCACTGAAATCGACCATTACATAATTATTGACCTGAATGCCCAAAAGCTCTTCCGTTGTCTGCTGCGTCAGCTTGTGTCCGCCGAACGCATAAGCATGGTTGATTTTATCCCAGCCATGCCCGGGGATCCGCACCCTGGTATCACGCGGAATCGACAGCAGCGAAACATTTTTACTTTTAGGGTCGAACATTACGACAAATAATGTGTCGCTGCGACCAGGATCATCGTCCTTTTCCCTGCCGTCTACGCCTAATACTACGATATTGCGTTTAGAGCCCAGCCGTTCATTGCGCGGCAGGTCATCCATAGTTTTAGCCAGCGTCCCGAACATCGGATCGCCGTTCATATAAGCATATACCAAATAACTGGCGGCAGCAATTGCCGCTACGATCAGCAAAATTAATTTTTTCAATCCTTTTCTTCCTTTCCCACACCCAATTACAAAATATTAGCCTGCAGTTCTTTATGAAACCGTTTAATAAATCCATGCAGTATCCGAGCTGTAAGCCCCCAGATAACATGCCCCTGATATTCGTAAAAATAGATATTATACCCCTTCCGCTTATACCAGTCGTGCGGATGGCGCGGCAGCAGATCAAAAGGAAAATCTGCAGTTGCGCGGTTTGCCAGTTCCATATGAGCAACGCGCGGCTCAGAAAGCAATAAAAAATTCAGCGGCACCGTAAAAATCTCAGCTACCTCATCGCTGTTGCAGTCCAGCTTTACTTCGTTGGCCAGCCTGCCAACAAAAGGATGAATAATAGGTCCCATATGTGTCACCAAGTAATCCAGTTCACCGCACAATTCTATTTTGTCTTCAGTAATACCCAGCTCTTCACAGGTTTCGCGCACAGCAGTTTTGGCAAAGCTGTCATCGCCGCACTCATAGCGTCCGCCCGGAAAACATACATCGCCCGGCTGCCAGCCCAAACCGGCGGCCCGTACTTCAAAAAGAACTGCCGGACCCTGCTTGGTGTCTATCAACGGCACTAAAACGGCAGCATCCCACAAACGGTCAGCTTTATCGATCCGGGCAGGACGGCGGTTGAGTCGTTCTGTGATCTGTTTTATAAGTTCAGCTGTTTTTTCCATACAATAACCCCATTTCTCCTATATCCCTTCTGCGTCCACAGCAAATTTCCTGCCGCCTGTTGTGAATTATTCTTGAAATATAAAAGACGGACGGGTCTAAACCCATCCGTCAAGGAGTCTTGTCTTATTTTAATAAAGCGGTTCTTCGATGTTCGACTTTTCGCTTTTATCAACCAGATAAGCAACGGTAGCGTCACCAGTAACATTAACGCAGGTCCGCGGCATATCAAGGATACGGTCGATACCTGCGATCAGAGCGGAACCCTCAAGCGGCAAGCCGATCGCCGTCAATATCATCGTCAGCATGATAAAGCCTGCCCCCGGAACACCGGCAGTGCCGATCGAAGCCAGCGTACCAGTAAGAACAATAGTCAGATACTGCCCGGTCGTAAGATCGACCCCATAGATCTGCGCAATGAAGAGTGCGCAGACTCCCTGATAAACAGCAGTGCCATCCATATTGATCGTAGCGCCCAAAGGCAGTACAAAACTGGAAATGTCTTTCGAAACACCCAGCTTTTGGATGCATTGCATGCTGACAGGCAATGTGCCGCCGGAGGAACAGCTGGTAAACGAAAGCACCTGTGCCGGTAAAATTGCTTTGAAGAACTTGACCGGGCTGATCTTGCCGACGAATTTAAGCAGACCGCCATAAACGATGACCGCATGCAGGAAGCAGCCGAGATAAACAGCGATAACAACCTTCAAAAGCGGCAGCAGTACAGCCGGTCCGTTAGCTGCAACGACCGGAGTGATCAAACCGAAAACACCGATCGGCGCCACATTCATGATAAAACCGACGATTTTATAGCTGACCTCTGCCAGACCGTCAAAAACATTGTACAGAGCCTTGGCCCGATCACCGACTGCAGTGATGCCGATACCCATGAACAGACTGAAAACGATGATCTGCAGCATGTTGGCTTTAAGCATCGCTTCCATCGCATTAGTCGGGAAAATGTCAATAATTACCTGCATGATAGGCGGCGCGGCTTTAGCCGCAGCTTTAACGCCTTCACCAGGCATATTCACGCCGGCGCCCGGTTCTAAAACCGTACCTAAAAATATACCAAGTACAATCGCAAATGCCGTAGTTCCCAAATAATAAGCCATAGTTTTGCCGCCGATACGGCCGATCTTTTTGATATCCCCCAAACTGCAGACACCAATGACGAGAGACGAGAAGACCAAAGGAACGATGATCATTTTGATCATATTCATAAAGATAGTACCAAAAGGTCCGATCCATGTTTTGGCGAAATCTACACCTTCCGCACCCAGTTCCAGACCGGCAATGATACCAAGACCAAGACCGATCAGAATTTTTGTTGACAAATTCATCAAAATATCCCCCTTGCGCATAATAAAATATTAAAATTACGTCTACAATAATTAGGCAAAAATAATAAAAATCCTGCCTTCTTTCTTCATGTATACAGTATTTCTGCAAAATCGTTGCCCAAACCGCAGTTTTTTCAAAAAAAATATGCTAAAGTTTTTAGTTTTATCCAAAAACTTTAGCATATCCTGAAATTATTTATTATTCTCCAAACGGTATGCACAATGGTTTGTCGCACCTGAATATTCATTCAGCTTGAAAGAACCGCGCAGTGCGGCCGCTACAAATTTTTTCGCCAGTTCCACAGCTTCGCGCACGCTCAGTCCATTGGCCAGTCCCGCTGTAATCGCTGCCGAATAAGTACAGCCAGCTCCATGATTATAGCAGGGCTCGATTTTAGGAGCACTGGCAATTGTAAATTCCCTGCCGTCATAAAGCACGTCAACAGCTTCCCTGCTGTCATTGCGGGAACCGCTTTTGATTACGACATAGCCTGCTCCCAGCTCCTTGATCCGTCCGGCAGCTTCCTTGATCTCGTCCAGTGTTTCCACCTTTTCCATATCGGCAAGATAGGCTGCTTCGATCGTATTAGGCGTTACTACGTCAGCCCGCTGCATCAAAACAGTTTTGATAGCGGCGGCTGCTTCCGGTACCATGATCACATCCACACCCTTGCAGACCATGACCGGATCAATAACGACATTGCACAGCTTGAAACGGTCTATAGTACGGGCCACCAGCTCAACCAGCTCGGAACTGCCCAGCATCCCCGTTTTCATAGCATCGATACCGATACCGGCGACAATCGTTTCGATCTGTTTTTCCACAACGTCCAAACCGATCGGGAAAATTTCGTGATCCCAGTCTTTATGAGGATTCTGGGCTACGATAACGGTCAGAGCCGTCATCCCGTAAACATCCAGCTCCTGGAATGTTTTTAAATCAGCCTCCATACCTGCACCGCCGCTGGCGTCGCTGCCGGCAATGGTCATGGCTTTATGCAGCATATTCATAACTTACCTCCTGCCTGAAGCTTTACCTGGCGTAAAGCTCCCATAAAATAACCGCCAAACAGCCAGGTATTCCAAAGAACCCCGCAATCAGCGCTTTGATAACGGTGATTTTGAGTCCGAAACCCAAAAATCCACCTATAAGATTTATAAACCACAAAGCTACCGCACCGCAGATACCATTCCAGATGAGACGAAACGGCAGTGAAAAACATTTTACGACGACGACTAAAATCAGTACGCCGATAATAAACGGCAGCGTTCCTTCCAGAGTACCCGAGTTGAGCCCTTTTACAGCATGGTCAATGCCCTGCATGGCCGAACCGCCCAGATCGCGGACAGCACTTTCTATTTCCTGCATGCTATAGCTCCTTCTTTCTTACATTCTATGCCTGTTTTCCAAAGCACGTGATAAAGTCAGCTCGTCAGCATATTCCAAATCACCGCCAACAGGCAGGCCATGGGCAATACGGCTGATAACGATACCGACAGGCTTCAGCAGCTGCGCCAGATAGGCAGCAGTAGCCTCGCCTTCCACGTCAGAATTGGTAGCGATGATAACTTCCCTGACCGTATCACCCTGCAGACGCCGCAGCAGCTCTTTTACACGCAGATTATCAGGGCCGATACCGTCAAGCGGTGACAAAACGCCGTGCAGCACATGGTAAACACCGTTATAACCGCGGCTGCGTTCCATCGCCATTACATCCTGCGGCTGTTCCACAACGCAGACTACACTGTGGTCGCGTCCTGCATTGCCGCAAACCTCACAGGTCTCGGCATCAGTAAGATTATAACAAATATCACACAAACGGATCTGCCGCTTGGCCTCCAGCAGTGTTTCTGCCAGACGGCGCACCTCTTCTTCCGGCATATCGATAATATGATACGCCAGGCGCAGAGCGGTTTTGGAACCAATACCGGGCAGGCGCCGCAGCTGTTCATGCACATTGGCCAGCGGCCGGATCATTCTGGCCATTTTCAGAACATGCCCGGCATTTTCATCCCGCCGGTCAGTTTGCCCATTTCAGCTTCAGTCATTTCGTCGATCTTGCGCATACCTTCGTTAACTGCCGCTACCAAAAGGTCTTCCAGCATTTCTACATCTTCCGGATCTACTGCGCTGGGATCGATCTTAACGCTGACAACTTCTTTTTTACCGCTGACAACTACGGTGACAGCACCGCCGCCTACTGTAGTTTCGATTGTACGCAGCTTTAATTCTTCCTGCATTTTTGCCATATCAGCCTGTAATTTCTGTACTTTTTTCATCATGCCCTGCATATTTCCCATACCACCGTTAAACATTATTGTTCCTCCTCGTAATGATGCCTTGCGGCAGAAATTTGATTTATAATTTTTGCAGTGTGCCGCCAAAAGCGTCCAGCGCAGCCTTCACAGCCGGTTCAACATCTTCCGCCGGCGGCTGTTTTGGAGCAGCTTTAGGTTTGGCAGCGGCAGGCTTGGCGGCAGTGATGCATTCCAACCGTACACTTTGCCGTGCCAGCCTCAGCAGCACTTCTTCAAAAGCTTTCTTATAATCAGGATCGTTCATCCTGACGCACATGAATTTATTTTTGAAACCAACGGTCAAAACGCCGTTTTCATACCCTGTAACATAGCCGCCGGCGGCACAGGCCACCATAGACTGTTTTTTCTCATTCTTAAGGATCTCCAAAGCCTGGTTCCACAGATCTTCTCCTTCGGTCCAGTCACCGCTGTATTCCAGTGTCGTCGCAGCAGCTGCTTCCTCAGAAACAGGTTTCGGCTCTGTTTCAGCTTTTGCCGCAGCAGCAGGCTCTGGTTCCGCCGCTGGTGCCTGAATGGCACTTACTGCCGGCGCTTTTTTTACCCGGGACGCTGCAGGAGCAGCAACCGCCGCTGCCTGTTTTTCTTCGGGTTCAGGCTTAATCTGAGTCCTACTGTTTGCAGCACCCAAAGGCACACCGCTGCGCACCTGATGCTCCAGCTGCTCTACGCGGGCCATCAGTGCGGCAATAGTACTGCCCTCAATACGGCACAGATCAAACAGACATAATTCCGCAGTAATCCTACCCCGCGCACTGAACCGCAATTCACCCATGGCCTGATGCAGACGTTCTTCAGCCGCCATCAGGCGATCACTGCCAAATAACGGAGCCAGCTCGGAAATAGCTTCTTCCGTATCCGTCAAATAAATTTCGTGGTATCCGGGCGATGCTTTATAGAGCAGCACCGCCCGCAGATACTCGGCCAGCTCTGTCAGGATCTGACGCACATCCTTGCCCTGCTCAGCCAAACGGTTCAGCAGCTGCAAAGCAGCTGACAAGTCCTGCCTGCCGATCGCACGCACCAGCTCACGCAGCGCTTCACGCCCCACGATACCTAAAACGTTCCGTACCGTTTCGGCAGTTACAGTATCGGCCATCACGCCGCACTGATCCAACAGGCTCAGCGCATCACGCATACCTCCGTCCGACTGAATCGCAATCAGTTTCAAGGCTTCGTCATCCGCTCTGATTTCGCTGCCGTCAGCAACCTCGCGCAGACGTTTGGCAATATCCTCATTAGTCACACGTTTAAAATCAAAACGCTGACAGCGGGAATGGATCGTTGCCGGTATCTTATGCGGCTCTGTCGTCGCCAAAATAAACACGATATGCGCTGGCGGCTCTTCCAACGTTTTCAGCAGCGCGTTAAAAGCTTCTGTCGTCAGCATATGCACTTCATCGATAATATATACTTTATAACGCCCGTTGACAGGCGCAAACATGACTTTTTCACGCAGGTCACGGATCTCATCGATACCGCGGTTAGAGGCAGCGTCGATCTCAAACACATCCATACTGCTGCCGTCATTGATCCGCTGGCAGTTGGCGCACTCGTTACAGGGATTAGCAGTAGGCCCCTGCTCACAATTCAGAGCTTTCGCCAGAATCTTCGCCGTACTGGTCTTGCCTGTACCTCTTGGGCCGGCAAATAAATACGCATGCGCAATCCGTCCTGTCGTCAAAGCATTGCTCAATGCGATCCTCACTGCGTCCTGACCTACAAGGGCATCGAAGCCCTGCGGCCGCCAGCGCCGGTATAGTGCTACATAAGCCATTTTCTGCCTCCTTTCCCGTCATTAAGCCTCTGAGTTTCTTATCTACTTATTATATAAAATTTACGGATATAAGTACATATCCAATTTTGTGAAAAATTTAAGGGACACTTTTGCAGTTACTGCCTGCCGGCTTCGCCGGTAGCGGCAACCCGCGCAGCTCCTTTTTCCGTCGCTGCTTCTGGGTAAGTTCGCCCTTTATTGCCCATGCGGCGCTTTGCTTCTTCGGGCAATGGCTTCACTTATATCCAATTTTGTGAAAAATTTAAGGGACACTTTTGCATCAATAATATAAAAATGCAAAAAACCGGCTGTCATAAACAGCCGGTTTAATCTCAGTTGTTTCCCTGTAGGGCCACAGACGCAGGCACCCCTGCGGCACATAAGAGGATCCGCTTAGTGCTGCTTCCTTCCGGACCTGACACGGTTCACAGACTCCTATTGCGCAGGACCCGCCGCCTGCGGTCCTACAGAAAAACAAAAAGCCGCTGACCGCGGCAAACTTTTTTTAAGTGGCGGAGAGAGAGGGATTCGAACCCTCGGTACGGTTTCCCGTACACACGCTTTCCAGGCGTGCACCTTCAACCGCTCGGTCATCTCTCCAGGTTGAAAAAATCAGGGATTATGCTATTGTTTACCGCTTAAAAATAAACTTGCGGCTGGCTTAATCCAGCCGCAAGTAACAGTATACTGATTTCCGGAAGATATGTCAAGAGTTTCCATCAAGATTATGTAAAATTTTTTTCACTTCTCTATTAATCATTACTTACTTCATCAGCAGGTAGCAGCAGCAGTGAGCGCTCGGAATTAAGCGTAACGTTCTGAGCTGTTGCCCCCATTACCAGGCCTTTGACCAGGCCGGCACCGGTTTTAGTCATCGCGATCATCGACACATTTTCTTCTTCCGCCCAGCGGCAGATTTTTTTAGACGCCGCCCCTTTGTCGACCAGATAAGAAGCCTTGATCCCAAAAAGTTTCATCTCGGCCACCAGTTCTTCCATCCGCGATTCGGCATTCAGCAGCTTGCTCTCAAGATCGCTCTGATTGCGGCTGCGTTCCACTACATGTACGAACACCACTTCCGCTACATGCTCACGCAGGCTGCGGATCAAATTGAGCGCCACTAAAGATTTCTTAGAAAAATCGGTCGGTATCATCAATTTACGCAACATATCATCATCGGCAATATTGTCGCTGTCACCATCGGTTTTGGCAACAAACAATGGCCGCTTCGAAGATCTGGCAAGATCAAAGGTCGTACTGCCCAGCAAGGCACTTCTAAAAAAGCCCTTTCCATGCGAAGCCACTAAAGTCAGATCTACTTCTTTATCGTCGCCAACGCGGGTTATTTCTTCAAATACCTCGCCCCAGGGCATTTCGATACTTACTGCTTCATAACCGTTGCGCATCAGCTCGTTGGCATACCCCTGCAGCTTGCTGTAAACCTTTTTATAACTGCTACTGTAAGGATCTGCGTCCTCTTCTTCATCGAATACATAAGCTAGAATAATTTCTGTATTTGTATCGGGGCACAGACTGTACAGGCACGGCAGCAGTATTTCTGACTTAGGCGTAAGATCCATTGCTAACAAAACTCTTGTAAACATGTCGTTCATTGCTCCTCTTTATCTAAAAATAGCTTGCGTCGACAACGCCGGCAGTTCCTGCCGACAATCTTTTTTCATCCTATTTAAATAGTTATATTTCGCCATTTATAAAAAAAATCCTGCCTTATTATTGTAAGTTGACTTTGAACAGGTTAAAATATATACAGAAATTTGAATTTATACAAAAGGAGCTAATGCGATGTTAAAGCAAAAAATCGACACAGCCGCACTCTTTGCTCAGAAAAAAACAGAAGTTCAAAGCAGCGCGCGCACTTTGCTGATACTTGACGGCCAGGAAAACGCCTATATTTCTGCCGATGAACTTACAGAAGAGCTTTTAGCAATTCCGGAAGAAGGTGCTATCTGGCTTGATATGTCATTATTCGGCTCGCACGATCAGGTAATGACCATCGCCCGCTCCTTCAAACTGAGTCCCGCTACTCAAAACATTTTAGAAAATAAAAAACAGCAGCCGCGTTTATTCCGCGACGGCAACAACAGAATCCTCGTCTGCCGCCACCTGCAGCTAAACGAAAGCGGCAATGCCGTTTATAATAATATTTGTTTCGCCGCCAGCGCCAACAGGCTGCTTTCTCTGCAGCATGGCCGCTGTGACCGTTTAAAAAATGCGCGTACGCTGGTAACAACCCTGCAGAAGCCGAATAATACGATCCCGCAGGCTTTGACCCTGATTTTAGGCAAGATCCTTGACGACAACTGCGAGGTCATCAATTATCTGGAAGAACGGCTGCAGCTTCTGTCTGCAGCTTACAGCGAACAGGATGAACATCCGGATCCCAAAGAACTGCTGCGTCTGCGCCGCAGCCTGGTCACTGCCAAACAGGCGGTCTATCCGATGCGCCGCATCGTCAGCCGCGCCTTGCGTCAGGACCCGCCTTTAGTTATCGGCAGCGATAATGCCCCCGAACTTTTGACGATCAAACTGGAAGGCGCCGTACTTACCTTATCGGTCGCCGAAGAATTACTGACTTCTCTGGAGCGGCTCTGCGTCAATGCCGCGGCTGAACGCAGCGCTGATATTCAGGCTACGCTGACTACGGTGGCAGTCATTTTCCTGCCGCTGATTTGTATCAGCAGTATTTTTGCCATGAATTTCCAGTATATGCCGGAACTGAAATCCCAATGGGGCTATCCGCTCTGCCTTGGCATTATGGCATTGATTGCTATCTTTACGCTTAAAAAATTACAACGTAAAAAATGGTATTAATATTTCAAAATTATATTGAACCTCAAATACGCAAAAACCATCTGTACTTAAAGTACAGATGGTTTTTATTAGTTTTCAGGCGTTGAATACCTTACCCGGGTTAAGAATATTTTTAGGATCAAGCGCACGCTTGATTTCCTTCATCATTTTCATTTCTACCGGCTCCGTATATTTTTCCATGGCTTCGACCTTCTTAGCTCCGATGCCATGCTCGCCGGAAAGGCGACCGCCCAGACTGTAAACATAAGGATAAGCTTCAGCATGGAAACGGCTTACTTCATCTTCCCACTGCTCGTCACTCATCTCGCCTTTCAAAATCTGGAAATGCAGATTGCCGTCGCCGGCATGAGCCAGCGTAAAGAGTTTAAAGTTGTAATTTTCCGCAACCTTGGTCAGATGGCGGATACAGTTAGCGATTTGATCGACCGGTACGACAAGATCATCAGAAGTGCTGACCAGACTCAAAACGCGCGTAGATTCCAGACAGTTGCGACGGAGCTTCCACACACGGTCATCAGCCTCTAAAACATCAGTAGCGCCGCTGGCACTGCAAATCTCGTCCAGCTGTTCCATTTTGCTTTCCAGCTCATCTTCATTAAAGGTCTCTACCGTCACAATAACATAAAAACCGTCTTCATAATGAGGCAGCTTCAATTCACAGTAATCGCTGGAGCTGCGTACAAACGCATTATCCATAAACTCCACGCTCGTCGGATTCAACCCCGCTTTGATCAGGTTCGGCACCAAACCGACAGCTTTATCCAAATCGGTAAAGATCGCCAGCAGATCCAGTTTATACGGACACAGAGGCAGCAGCTTTAAAGTGGCTTTAGTAATAATGCCCAAAGTGCCTTCACTGCCCATGATCAGCTGTTCCAGGCAATAGCCCGTCGATTTTTTCTTCAGCCGTGCGCCCACGTTAACGATATCGCCGGTAGGCGTAACTGCTTCAATCGCATAGACCTGATCGCGAGTAGTGCCGTAACGTACAGCCTTATTACCGCCTGCATTAGTGGCAATATTACCGCCGATCAGACAGCTGTCAGCGCTGCAGGGGTCGCCTGCATAGAGGAAGCCGGCCGCATTGGCTTTTTCCTGAATTTCTACTGTACGCGCGCCAGCCTCGACAACCATATACATACCTTCAGTATTCAGCTCTTCGATTTTGTCCATCCGTTCCAACAGCAGAACGATACCGCCATAAACAGGGATCGCCCCACAGGAAACACTGGTCCCGGCACTGCGTGGTGTTACCGGCACATTATATTGATTGGCGATTTTCATGACCGCCGCAACTTCTTCTGTGCTGCCAGGCCAAACTACGACCTCCGGCAGATGATGATAACGGGGATCAGTTTCCTCGTCAGTTTTGTACTTTTCAAGGGTTTCGGCATCGGTCCTTACATACTCCGCGCCCAAAGCCGTTTGCAGAGCTGCTACCACTTCTGCGCTGACCGGTTCGTATTTACTCATAACTTCCATTCCTTTCTACTGTCCTACAAAATAAGATTTTATCTTTTCCGCAGCATACTGCCGCTGCAGTTCAATAACTTACAGATCAAAGATCTTGCCCGGGTTCAAAATCAGCTGCGGGTCCATCGCCGCCTTGATCGTGCGCATGATCGCCAGCTCACCGGCCGGGGTATATGTTTCCATTTCTCTGAGTTTTTTTGCGCCGATACCATGCTCGCCGGCCAGACGCCCGCCGATGCTGTAAGCATAAGTATAAACCTCTTTATGGAAAGCTTCCACTTTGTTTTCCCATTCTTCATCGCTCAATTCGCATTTGCATAAAACGATATGCAGATTCCCGTCGCCGATATGCGCGTTGATTTTGACCGGGAAAGGATATTTTTCGCCTATTTTCATAATAAACTTGATCGTACCGGCGATCTCATTAACAGGAACTACCACGTCGTCCGTCAGGGAAACCAGACTGATCAGACGTACAGACTCCTGACAGTTGCGGCGCATATCCCAAATACGTTCATCGGCTTCCAGCACATCGACAGCGCCGGCAGCACTGCACAACTCATCCAGCTGCTCCATTTTCAGATCCAGCTCGTCCTCGCTGAAAGTCTCCACTGTGATGATAACATAAATGCCGTTCTCATAATGAGGGGCTCCCTTAAACTCCAGATAGTCGGCCGTACCGCGCACATAGGAATTATCCATATACTCCACACTGGTCGGATTAATGCCGGCCTGCATGATTTTCGGCACTACGTCCAAGGCCTGCTCCGGATCGCCGAACACAGCCAGCAGATCAAATCTGTAAGGCGGGATCGGCTGCAGCTTAAGCGTCGCCTTAGTGATAATGCCCAGCGTACCCTCACTGCCCATGATCAGCTGTTCCATGCAGTACCCGGTCGATTTTTTCTTTAAACGTGCTCCCAGCTCTACGATCTCACCGGTCGGTGTTACGACCTCGACAGCGTAAACCTGGTCACGGGTCACACCGTAACGCACCGCTTTATTGCCGCCGGCATTAGTGGCGATGTTACCGCCGATCAGACAGCTTTCAGCGCTGCAGGGGTCGCCTGCATACAGAAAACCAGCCTCATTGGCATATTTTTGAATATCGACAGTACGCACACCGGCTTCAACCTCCATATACATGCCTTCGGCATTCAGCTCGATGATCTTGTTCAACCGTTCCATTAAAAGGACAATCCCGCCGCATACAGGAATAGCGCCGCCAGCCAGACTGGTGCCGCCGCTGCGGACAGTGACCGGCACATCATATGTATTGGCCAGCTTGATAACAGCCGCGATCTCCTGCGCGTCCTTCGGCAGAACAACCGCCTCCGGCAGATGGAACTTGCGCGGATCAGTTTCTTCGTCAGTCTGATACTGCTCTAATTTTTCAGGCTCGGTCAAAACGTATTCAGCGCCGACGATAGTCTTTAAAGCGTCCAGCACTGCTTCCGTTACGGGAGCGTAAGTTTTCATATTTCATCTTTCCTTTCCTTCTGTACTGCCAGCTCGGCAGGCGTAATCTCCGGGTGCTTATACCGAGTTTTCTGATCGGGTTTTAAACGTCCCAGGCTGATGGCATTCTGCGGACACCAGTGCGCACAGCCGAAGCAATGCACACACTCGCTGCCAAAAGCAGGCTTACCAGCTGCCATAGTTATATTGCCCGCGGGGCAGACCTCGGCACAAATGCCGCAGCCGACACATTTATCATCAGCGCAGCTCAGCTTACCGAACTGCTTGATCTTATCCAGCACCCACATACCGGCAGCTGTACCGCCATACTTCCACAAAAAACCACGATCCAGATGCTGATAATTATCATACTTATTTTTGATATTACGGGCGATCAGTCCCAATTCAGCCGGAGCGTTACGCAGCAGCTTCTCCTGACGTGCCTGCGGCGAAGGAAAGACGATACTGTTATCAGGCAGCGCCACCTGAGCGCCATATGATAACCGCAGCTCACGCTGCTTTAAAAGCTCTTTCCCCTGACCCAGCGCCTGTCCGGACATCGCGCCCATAGTCACTACTAAAAAGATATACTGAGGCACCATTTTCACCTGCTGCAGAAAAGCCTCCACTACAGGCGGCAGCGCCATACAATAAACAGGGCAGACGATACCGACAACTTCGTCCTGCACCTCATAAGGCGCTTTTAAATAACCGGTAATTCCTTCCAGCCGGCACTGCTCCAGTTCCTGCGCGATACTTTTAGCGGCATACAGGCTGTTACCTGTGCCACTCAAATAAAAAATCACTGCCATGAGGTTCGCCTCGCTTCTTTGATAATCCGTCAAACGGCAGATAAATAACCGCTTCCATTATATACCAAATGAAGTTGGATAGTCAAAAACGACATATGATCCAAATTTATCTGCTAATAAAAAAAGACACCCGTAAGAGCGTCTTTTCATTCCTGCTATTATCATCAACTATCCGTACCAGCTCCATTAGCTATAAAGAGCAAATACACACCTTTATTCTAACGATTTGCAAAAACATCATATTCTGTTATCGTTATTTTATCAATCATAAATCTTTTTTCAGTATCTCTGTAAAATTCAACTTTTGTTTTCTCCCATTTACCCTTCTGATAGCCATAGTAAAAGCGCCAGTGCTGCATAGCATTAGAAAGATATGATTTCTCTGCTTTGGAGGCTTCTTCTTTGGTAGGATAACTGCCTGTAAATATTTCAGTGTATCGCTCAACATCAAGTATGCCTATATAAGGGTACATGACAGAATCATTTTTTTTAACATCCAAAGAATAAACAGGTTCCAGATTCCGCACCTTGAACCAATGTCCTGAACCCTGCAGTCCATGTTTAGAGGGATCAAAATAACGTATGTGGACAGCATCTTTTTTATAGGTAGCGAGAACAGGCTGCATAATATCCTGCACATGCACTTTAAAAGAATCCACTACAACCTGTTCATCAGCTAAACAAGAAGCGCAGACCAAAAGCAATGCCATAATTAAAATCAGCAAACGTTTTGTCATTTCTCTCACCCTTTCAGCTTGATTATAAAATGCTGAAATTTTACATTAAATCAAATTTACAATGCAACTTCTTTTATTTTCTGAACTGCTGTTACAAAAAGCTCTGTCAACGCAGAGGTTTTTGCTTAGCTGTTTATATCAGAAATTACGCTGATAGCTGATACCGACAACTTTAGCATAGTTATCATGGCTGCGGGCGGTATCATAAGTATCACCAGCTGCTACATGTCCTTTGATGCTCAACCCATCAATATCGATAAAGCCCAAGGTCATGGCAAGTGTCTGTTTTTTATCGTGGTACTGGAAGCCCAGACTGTAGGTGCGGCGGGCACCGGTCGGCACGATAAAATCGGCGCCGTCAAAAGGTATTACCGATTCATCATAAGCATAACCGCCCATGATGGTATATTTGTCACTCAGTTTATGTTCTACGCCCACAGCATAACGCCAGCCGTTGCTCCAGTTTTTCTGACTATAACTGCCAGGAACAACTCCTAAAATAGACTCATCAAAAGTAATATTCAAAGCATCATAGGTACTCCATTTGGTATAAGTGCCGTTCAGTTCTATCCTGGTCCGGTCATCGAATTTATGGTTGTAACCAATAGCCCAGCTGTCCGGCAAAGTAACTTTACCATGTGCTTTAGTAAAATGATCTCCACCTAAAGCAGCTGGTATACCATAAGCCTTAAAATCTGCATCCATAGTATGGGTCACTTTGCTGCGGTAAACCAGTCCGATCTCATTTTTAGAATCAAAAGCATAATTGGCAGCCGCATTCCAGCCCAGGGCCCAGCTTTCTCCTTTGGTTTGTGTAGCAATATCTCCTAAATATGGAGATAAATTTTTGCCATTGATATTTTTTTGCAGTTCCAGACCCACATAATTGACTTCCGCCCCCACGGCCGCACTCCACTTGTTATCAAACTTGCGGGCATAGGTCGGCGTCAGGCTGGCGCCGTTCAAGCGAGAGAAAAAGGCATTAGATGCAACTTTAGAATCCCGTTCAAATTCTGAGATCATGCCGAAACGGCTAAACAACCCTACACCAATCCAGTCTTTGTCGTTGAGCTGTTTGACATAGTAATTGCCGGGAGCCCAACCGGCATGTACGACGTTTTTACCTTCGTCAATAGACACTCCCTGATCGTCATAAGCCTTATATTTGCCATGCGGGCTGATATAAACCGCACTCTGTTTAAAAGCTTCGCCCCGCACTTTGGTGATCGACGCCGGATTGTAGGCAATATTGGCGGCGTCATTCTCAGCAAACATTCGCGCTCCGCCCATAGCCACGCCTTCAGCTGACCACTCGTTGATCGCAAAGCCTTCGGCCCCAGCATCGACAGCCGGCACAGACAAAACACAGGCCAACCCTATTATCGTAAAATGTTTCTTTAAAAACAAAACAGACACCTCACAATTAACAAAATTTTCCAATATTAATAACAATATTTTAACAGCTTTTGCTTTTTATTGTGGAGAAAGTTTTAATCCAACAATTAAATTATTTTTTATAATATATTTAGCTTGCATTTTTCAACCTTTTACGTCATAATATTAGTTGAAAGTTCAACTAATATGGCGGTGAATATTATGACAAAACTGCATAATGACCTACTGCGTGACATCGGCACGCTGGCGCGCACGATCCACTATCTTCACGATCTGCATTTTAAGGAACTGGCGCTGCAACGGGGACAGTTTATTTTTCTGACCCGGATCTGCGAAAATACGGGTATCAATCAAAACGATTTATCGCTCTTATTAAAAGTCGATAAATCTACGACTGCCAAAGCTGTCCAAAAATTGACCGCTGCCGGTTATATAAACAGGCAGCGCAGCAGCGAAGACCAGCGGCACTGTCAGCTTTTCCCAACAGAAAAAGCTCTCCTGCTCTACGATCAAATCATCACTGAAGAAAACACCAGCCTGCAGTTGTGTCTGCAAAATTTTACAGCATCAGAACGCAAAGAATTGAACAGGCTGTTCAAAAAAATGTGTGCCAATCTGGAAACACACTGGCAAAAAACAAAGGGTCAAAAACAAAGAATCGAGGTGCAATGATGCTGCGTTTGGCAACTATGCAGGATTTAACACGGATCATGGCTATCGTGCAGGCTACGGTCAGGGAAATGCACGCTTACGGCAACTACCAGTGGGACGAGGTTTATCCAACTGAACAGGATTTTGCCGCAGACATCACCCAAGGCGATCTTTTTGTATCAGAAGCTGAAGGACAGATCTGCGGCCTGATCTGCATCAATCAGACCGAACCAGCTGTTTATGCTGATGCCGGCTGGACTTTGGCGGAAAAAGCCCTGGTCCTGCATCGCATGGCAGTTGACCCGGCCCTGCGCGGCCGCGGTACCGGCTCTGAATTGCTGCAGCAGGCTGAAACGCTCGCTCTCATCCTGGGACTGCGTTATTTAAAAACAGATACCTACGCCCTGAACGAAAAAGCTCAGCAGCTGTTTCTAAAGCACGGCTATCATTTCTGCGGTGAAATCCAGTTCCGTAAAATGGAGCACCAGTTTTACTGTTATGAAAAAGTACTGTAAAATAAAAACACACCCTTTAAAAAGGGTGTGTTTTTACTTATAAAGCAGGGTCGTCCACGCCGTTGGCCTTAAAGGCATTGGCCCTGTCGATGCAGGTGCCGCATTCGCCGCACGGCCTGTCGCCGCCTTCATAGCACGACCAGGTATATTGATAAGGAGCACCCAAATTCAGTCCCAGCTCCACTATCTGCGCTTTATTTTTATTCAGCAGCGGTGCTTCCAGATGACACAATTTACCGCTGCCTTCATAAATGGCAGTATCCATAGCCGCATAAAACTCCGGCGTACAATCCGGATAAGCCCGTCCAGCCGCATCGTCAGCATGAGCGCCATAACAGATCGCATCAGCTCCCAATGAAATGGCAATAGCGGCAGCAGCGCTGATCAAAAGGCCATTGCGAAACGGTACATAAGTCGCTACCGTACCTTCGCCATGCTCAGCCAGCTGCTGCGCGTAGCTTTTATGTTCGATGGCTTCACTGCTGGCAGCCAGCAGTGAGCAATTACTATAGGACATGATGCCGGCAATATCCTGCTCCAGTAAACGTACACCATAATAAGCCGCAACCTTACGGGCTGCTGCCATTTCCCTGCTGTGCTTCTGCCCGTAAAAAACACACAGCGCCGTGACATTTTCCGCACCGCAGACCTGCACAGCCTGCGCCAGACAGGTGGTGCTGTCGATACCGCCGCTTAATAACACTACTTTTTTCATACTGCAACCTCCGTCACAGATCGCGCCTGATGATGGCAGGCGGTAATTCTTCCCAGGGCTTGTATTGAATCGTACTGCAAAATACATAAGCCTTATAACGGTCGGCAGCTGTTTCAGCCGCTGCCGCTTTGGCCAGATCACGCTCACCGGCTTCACTGACCGGATAATACCTGAAAGCCTCCGCAAACAGCTGTGCCGCTTTTTCGTCATCACCATTATTATGTTCATGCTCAGCTAAAAATTTATAGGCAAAATAACGGTAAGGATTGATACCGTCGTTTCCAGCTTCCAGCTCCAGCATCTTTTCCGCTTCCTGTACAGCCTGCTCTTCTTTGCCTACCTCACGCAGGATCGCCAGCCGGCGATAAAACATATCGCCGCGGGAAGCGCTGCGGAAGGGATGTTTATAGGCCCGGCTCAATGCATAGGCTTGATCCAGATAATTCAAAGCAGCATCCTCATTACGGGCCAACTTCCAAACGATTTCAGCTATATCCCGCAGGCACAGCACTTTATGTTCAGCTTCGCTGAGGCCCATTTCCGGTGCATCCTCCATATCAGGCTCCACATCAAGTATCGTTGCCAGGACATGCATCGCGGCTTCTACCTCATCCATCCAATATAAAGCGCGCCCCACCGTCGAGCGGCAGCGCCAGTCGTTATAGTTGCTGATCATACCGCGGGGGACCGGATATTCACCGCCGGCCACATGGTTCACACACGCCTGCCATTCCTGTTCGTTCATAGTCAAGTCACACTCCTTACTGATTCTTATATTATTATTGTAGCATATTGCCGCCGCAGCGGCCTAAATAAAAATAACGCCCTCCTGCTTTTACAGCCTTTGCAAATAAAAAAGCGGCTGCCCGGCCGAAGCCAAAAGCAGCCATAAATAAGGGAAAGCGTTTTTAAAGCAGACTCACTTTTCGTTGCGCACATAACGGCGCGGCATCCGCGGACTGACGCTGCAGACCAGCTCGTAGCAGATAGTACCTGCCCACTGCGCAACCAGTTCCATCGGCAAATCTTTGCCGCCGAAAACGGTGACTTCGTCGCCCACTTTGACCGGAGGCAGGTCGGTAACGTCAAGCATCACCTGATCCATACACACGCGGCCCACGATAGGAGCCCTGCCGCCGCCAACCAGCATATAGCCCACGTTGGAAAGACGTCTGTTGACGCCGTCGGCATAACCGACCGGCACCGTGGCAATAACACTGGGACGGCTCAATGTATAAGTACGCCCATAACCGATAGTCGCACCGGCAGGCAGGCTTTTGACAAAGCTTACCGTCGATTTGACCGTCATGACAGGCTCAAAATCTTTATAACAATCGCTCATATGCGCAGGATGCAAACCATACAAAGTAATACCTTGACGCACCATATCCATCTGATATTCACGCAGTTCTGTCAAAGCGGCACTGTTGGCGATATGTGCCAGCGGTACCCTGATACCCTTCTCCCTGATCAGCTTCAGCGCTTCCTGGAAGCGTTCAAACTGATGCGCGGCATAGGCTTTGTCATCAGCATCTGCCGTTGCAAAATGCGAGAACACTCCTTCGATCTCAATGCCAGGCAGCGCCGCGGCCTTAGCCGCAAATTCACCCGCATCGCGAACATGTACGCCGATCCGATGCATACCGGTATCAATAGCGATATGGATCCTGGCTTTTTTATTCAATTTAACAGCCGCTTCGTTAAGGGCATATAAACGTTCTTCGTCAAAAACGGCGTGACTGATATCAAACTGCACTACAACATTGGCAGCTCCCGGCTGCAGCGAACCCAGCACTAAAATAGGCAGCCTGATACCTGCTTCACGCAGCTCAAGACCTTCCTGCAGCAGCGCTACGGCCAGAAAATCAGCGCCGTTCTTTTCGGCTTCGCGGGCTACCGCTACCGCGCCATGTCCGTAAGCATCAGCCTTGACAACGGCACACAGCTTAGTATGGGGATCAAGATTGCTTTTGGCGATCTGCACATTATGCGCCACGGCATCAAGATTGATCTCGGCCCACGCGCCCCGGTCGATATGGTACATAAAACTAAACCCACCTTCACAAAAAAACGCAGGACACGTACGTCTGCGTGCGCCTGCGGCTGATACAAAATTCAATGACCTTATGGTCAAATTATATGCTTTTTAAAATGATTTGTCAATAATCTGCAAGGCTTCGACGCCGCAGGCGTCTGCCATTCCACCGCTTATTTGGAGGCAGTTTCCTGATCCTGTCCGTGACAGCTGGGTCCGCAGCCATTACAGCCGCTGCAGCCGGCACAACCGCCGGAAGATGTTTTTTTGAAGACGCTGCGCAGTGCCAAAATTGCCAGAGCCACTAAAATACCGCCAATAATATAATCAGCCATTTTTACACCTGCTTTCGTTCACGCTGCGCCATTACGGCTTCTGCCGCAGACGCTTTATTGCACCATAAATTTAAATTCGCTTAGGTTAGCTTTCGCTAACCACATTGTACTACGTTCCTGCTTTTTTGGCAAGCACTTAAAATATTTTTTACAGATAAGACAAATATTTTGAAACCAAAAAATTTAAAATATTTTACAGGAAAATCAAGCTGCAGCCACTTAAGCTTCTACTTTCCAGCGATCGAAAAAGCTCAGCCTGCTTTCATACAAATGTACAAACCGCCCTACTAAAACTGCGGCCACTACTGTACCGGCTCCAACTCCTTGTAATGTACCGAATTCCACCCAGGAAATAATAATCGCTAAAGTGACCAGCGATATATCGAAACAATTTTTGATCAGGCTGAACTTTTTTTGAGTAACAAACGCCAGTACACTGACCACACCTTCGCCCGCAACTAAAAAGATTTTAGCGCGCACCTCCAGAAAAACACCCAAAGCCAAGACAACAATACTTAAAAGGCAAGCAAGCCATTGTTCCAGTGCACTGCCCGGTATAAACCAGTCCAACAGACCCATCGAAAAATCAATGCTGCAGCCAAAAGCCAGCGTCGTCAGCAGCTGGCCCACCAGCTCCCTTACATAAAGCGCCCTCAGAATAAGCGGCTGCGCCAGGATCATAACAATGTTCATCATGATCGTAATATCACCCAAACTAAAAGGTAAAAACATACTCATAACCCACGGTACACTGGAAATCGGCGATGTGCCCAAGTCGGCCTTACAGGACAGAGCGATACCAAAAGTCATTAAAAATATCCCCACGGCAAACATCGCCAGCCGAGGCTTAAAATGTTGATTATGGACTGATCCCAATTTACTTTTCCTTCTTTCAAAACATAACAGGCAAGCTCCAAATAAAAAAACGGTTCTCAGCATGCAAGAAACCGTACGCTCAAGCCATTGGATTGTATCTTTATTTTACCATAAATCATGCGAATATAAAATATGACCCGACATCTACAAATAAACGTCCGCATCAAAAGCAGAAAGCCTGCCGATAAAAGGCAGGCTTTCCACACAGGTACACAAAAGGGTGAACAGGAAAAAGAGATTTTGAAAAAGTTGTTTTTTAGAAGCTGTAAGTTACATTGAGCATAAATTTACTGTTTTGAGCATGACTGCCTTTCTGGCAGGCATAGCCTAAGCCATAAGTCCAATCACCTTTTTCAGCCTCCAGGCCCAGTTTGCCGACAAAGAAACCGCTGTCCATGATATCATAGCCAAGTCTATCGGTCGCATTTACACCCGGAACGGTAATATCCATCGCAGTATTTTTATCACCTAAAGTCCAAACATAAGCGATATCGGCTGTCGGACGCACTTTCCAGCCTCCGGCAGTAACGCTTTCATGGCTGATGCTGATGCCTACCGGCAACAACCACAAATCAGCTTTATCGGTACTGTAATGAGCGGCCGTCTTCCCGTCGATACTGCCGTTATAGCTGTCTGTATCAATATTCATATAACGCAGGCCCGCATACGGTACATAGCTCGTTCCATGTCCATTGCTGATAACTTTTTCACCTTTGATGCCCATACTGATGACCTGCGTGTCAGGTTCGGCCTTGATTACGCCTTTGACGTCGCTACTGGTTTTGCTGTAACCGACATCGAAAATCAGATTGGTATCGCCGTTTTGGATACCGCCATAGTAACTGAGGCCCCAGAAGTCAAATTCATTTTTAGAGGCGCTGCCGGTGCTGTCACCGCTGCCGTAACTGAAAGCTATGCCGCTGCTGTATTTGCCACGGTCTGCAAAGTCGCCGCCTATGATAACACCGTTGTATTGTCCGTCATAGCTGACGCCGCCCATGTTATCGACTTTATCCTTGTTGTGGATATATTGTGCCCAGATGCCGCCGTTGTCAGCAGTATCAACAGCAGCTTTGCCGAAACCGCCGCTCTGTTCTGCAGCCGCCTTGGCTAAGGACAGATGTTCCTGCACCGCCGTCCCCAGATCCAGGGCTGCTAAAGCACCCGTGCGGGTAGCGCCGCTGTTTTCCGCTCCCTGGGCGAAGGAGTTGACTGCAGCGATAAAACCCTCTTTATCAAGCTTATTGTCATTAGCCAAATCAGTTAGATATTTGATCCCGGCATATTCTGTCCTGCTTTGATCCATAGCCTGCAAAATGTTCGGCAATGCGATGCCATCATATTTCTTTTGGACGTCCGTCTGTCTGACAGTTACTGTAAAATCACCGTCAGCAGTATTTTTCTCGATTTTCTCGATTTCAGAAAGCTTATTTACACTGACATCAACAGCTGCAGCATCTGCTGACCAGGACCAGCCATCAATCGTAGTATTGGCAAAACCTTTGGCGATCGTATAAGTTCCGGCATTAGTACTGGTCAGGTACAGCTTGGCTCCCTGATTGACTGTAAGCGTGGAACCTGATCCACCTGTCAACGCTGCAGTTCCACTTGTTCCTATACCAGAACCGTTAACGATCAGCAGCGAGCCGTCGGCAAAACTTGCTTTATTAGCTTCCGCTGATGCGGCGGTCTTAGTGCCGTCAAGCAATATGCCGCCCTGAACTTGCAGTTTCTGGGCCTGGTCAATGTATAACGCCGCACTCACACCAGTTTTCCCCCAGGTCAATTCAGATTCTGCAAAAGCCTGCTCGGCTTTACCTGTATCGTCCGTTCCCAGGCTCAAAACCGAATTGCGCCCTACTGTCATCAATCCATTGACATTATTATTTGTAAAAGCTAATGCCGCCTTAGAAGCATTCCCAATCGTATCATTACCCTGCCATACAGGGTCTAAAACTACAGCCGCGCCGTTGAGATCAGCATTACCGGCAACTAAACTGCCCGCGCTGTTACCAGTACCGACACTAATTATTGCATTGCTGTCATTTACCGTAAGATTCCCTGCTTTAGCCGTACCTGTAACTTCTATCGTTCCTGTACTAACAGTCATACTCTGGGCTTCTAAAGCGCCTGTACCGCTTAGCTTAACCGTACTTCCTGATGAGCCAACAGTCAAACTATCGGTTTTGAGTGCAGCACCTTCGTTTACATTGATCGTGCCTTTATCAGCACTGATTTCATTAACCTTAAAAGTTCCGGCATCGACATTTACTTTACTGTCATCATTGGCAATGGCAACTGCCGCATTAAGATTGCCGCCGCTGGCCGTTCCCGCGACTCCAAGATTTAAAGTACCTGCATTAGTGCCGTCGCCAACTGCAACGGCAACATTAGTTTTCGCCGTACCACCAGATGTTTTTACCAAGGCATCATTTTCGCTGCCGCTGCCAACCAAAGTCAATTCTTTACCATCACCTACAGTTACTTTGCTTGCATCTGCAGCTGAACCGCCAAGAGCCAAATCTTTGACGCCCAGATTTTCAAGACCGCTACTGCCGATTGTTACATCATTAGTATCTACTTTACCTGTCACACCTGCATGTACCGCACCGGTATCAGCCAAATCACTGGCACTTGCTTCTGTTTGAATTTTTCCGTCAGTAGTGACTAAAGTCCCGGTAACAACTAGTCCCATTGTGCCGCTATCAGCGTTATTGAGTGCCGCTTTAGCTGTCTTTAACCAAGCCAAATTATATTTCTCATCGCTCAGGATCAGTTTACCACTTTCAAATTTAACGGCATTATTCACTACAGACAATACATCACCACTATCAATAGCAGTACCTGCCGCTGTTAAGCCACTGGTAAAAATGTCTTTGGATGCCGCTTTTAAGGAGCCACCATTCACCACAAAAGAATTACTGGCTAAATTTTGATTATTTAGCGTACCGAAATCCATCGTACCACCATTCAATTTGACGCTACCATTACTGCCAGTCCCTTGGGTAACGAAGCTGTTGATGTTGATATTATTATAAACAGCGTCACTAGCGCCACTCAGATTAACAGTGCCACCGTCAACCGCTTTGACTATACCGTTAATTGTATTAGTTTTACCAGCAATATTAATCACACCATCATTTTTAGCAACAATGTCCCCCGTCAAGTGAACGGTTTTACCGGTACTGCCAACGGTGATTTGTCCATCAGCTTCGGCATTCAGTGCGTAAGAAGCAGTTTTACCAGCAGCAACGATAGTCGTATCACCTAATAACTCTACAACAGAAGTAGCTGAAGCCGCATTTACTGCATACGCAGTGCCTAACCCTTCCTGTATAGTAATGTTAGTAACAGTACCTGTACCTACTGTAATATACCCACCATCCGGATCTATACCATAGGCTTCCTCAGTCGTATGATCTCCAGGCGATATATCTTCAACATTATCAGCAATATTCATTTTTATATTAAGGGTTGCAGAATTGATCAGAGCCTTAACATCTTTATCAAGAATGATGCCATAAGTTCCGGTAGAATAACTTGTACCATCATTATCCACACCAGCTCCCGACAAAGTAATATTAAAATCCTTTACTTTATCAGTAACTACTGTCTCTGCCCCGCTGCTCCCCGACTGAATACCCACTACATTAGTCTGAGCAGACTTATTACCAGGAACTATTGTGCCAACAATATCAACATTACCGCTATTATGAAAAGTAATATTACCCTGATTATCAACAGCAGTTACGCCGAAAGGACTTTTAGCACTAATAAGCACATTGCCAATATTATTAAAAGTAATCTCCGAACCAGTTTTAGCCGTTACCGTTTGAGATGTATAGTGATCCTGATAGTTTTTAATCGCGACATTTTGCCCATTGAAAACAGCTGATCCTCCTACAGTACCATTAAGCAATAACCCAAATCCCCATTTTGAAGAACCGCCTACACCAGTAACATCTATTACAGTTTCTTTAGCGTTGAATTCTACTTTACCACCACTGGTAACCCAAACACCACGTGGATCATTTTCAGACTGTGAATTGATAATTATTTCCGTTTTATCACCATCGAATACTGCCGAACCGTTATTGGCAACATAAACGGCCGTACGGTCGTCAAGAGTAGGCGCAGAATACTTTATACTAATATTGTTGCCATTATATATACCGCCGTCAACTTTTAAAGCACCAATCTGATCAGCATTTTTGACAATTATCTGCCCGCCATTTTCAGCAACGACATTACCAGTAAGGCTGACTTTCGCCATACCCCTGTCATTGATTTTCACCAAAGCGTTAGAACCAGCATAGATAGCATTTTGGACCCCTGTAATATTAATTTCTTTGCCTGCATCAACGCTGACAAAAGCATCGCCTTTATCTCTGCCATTAGCAGCATAAATTCCATTTTTTCCAGCTTTAATATTAACTACATCGTCAGCGTTGAGAATAATGCTTGTTTTTCCTGTTTGAAAATCGTTAGACAGTAATCCTGTAGATTTTTCAGAAATCACATAAATATTTTTCCCCTGCAAATCCACTGTCACTTTGTTATCAGTAACATTACTATCCATATTAACAGCACCTACTGCCGTAGAAGATGTCGACTGCAATGTTATATCACCAGAAGATTTAATTTTGACATCACTGGGATAATCTCCACTACAATTACTTAACTGTGCCCAAATAGCATTTTCATCTTTTGACTTTATTGAAACTGCATCAGCATCAATATAAATAAGTCCTCCTTGAGCATGTAAACCAATACTTTTTTCTGTTGTAATATTAAAAAGCCCCACTTTATCAAATATAATGGCACCATTAATATTACTATGAAGTAAACTGTCATTTATTACATTGCCTGTAATATCAACTTTTTTCACATTTGAAATCAATACCTTGGCATTGCTACTACTTTGTGCAGCGACAGCAAATTGAAGTCCTTCGCCATTTATAGTTAAATTTTCCATGTCTGTACCAATAATATTCAGCCCGGCATTATCAGCATTTAACATAACATTGCTTATAATATTATGCCCGTTCATCTCTATCGACGTTGGTATTTCACCAATAACATTATAAACAGTATCACTAGTCAGCTTTACCGTATTCTCAGCCCATACGTCCCCCCCAGATATACAAACGGACATTGTACCTGCCATAAGCAATGAAAGCATTACTTTTCTGCTTAAAGCTTTTTCCCTTGCACCATTCCTCAACATGAACCCGCACCTTCCTCTTTATTTAGCCTCTCCCTGAAATCTGTCTGACAAATAAAAAATACCCGACCGTATAACGGGCAGGCATCAAAATTGTCCAAGTCGAGAATATCTCTGCTTGTGAGCAGCTGGCTGTCATTCCGTAAAGGTTTAGACCCTATAGCTTTGCGTCACTGCCTTTCGACAGTTTTGCCGTTTTATATTATTTAATATTCTTTTGTTTATTAAAAGAATATCATACTTTCTATATATCTACAAGCATATTTATTTGTATTTTTAAATATTTTCCGGCAAATATAAATAAATCAGAACGACAAAAAAGCTCCGTCAAAAAGACGGAGCTTTTGTTTATTGTTTTATTACAGCAGGCAGTTGCTTTCAATCATCAAAAACTGTATTACGGGTCTCCCAGCGTTTAAACTGGCAATAGCCCCAGGGAGCATAAATGCCAAAAGTAACAGCAGTCAGAAGCATAATGACCAGCCATTGAAAAAAGAACCCCAGCCCGGTGCCGTCGAAACGCAGCCGCCTGCCTTCAACGTAGGTATTAGCACAGATCCAGCGCTGCTGCGCTGAATAAGCCCATGGGAAAAACAAGCCCACAGTAATAATAGAAACGACAGTCGTCCAAATGAGCAACCACAAATAGCCCAAACCTGAACCAACAAAAACAAACGGTTTATTCATTGCGACACCCCCATTTACAGGATTTAAAATCAGCAGTCGTTTACTGCATTTTTTCTACTAATAATTTATTGACCATACCCGGGTTAGCTTTGCCGCGGGATTTTTTCATGACCTGACCGACCAGGAAGCCGATAGCACGGTCTTTTCCGGCTTTAAAGTCGGCAATAGACTGCGGATTTTCGGCCAGCACTTCATCAACGATAGCGGCAATAGCGCCTTCGTCGCTGACCTGCTCCAAGCCCAGCTCTTTAACGAGGACTTTCGGAGATTTGTCGGCTTTGAGCATTTCGGCAAATACTTTTTTAGCAAGCTTGCTGGACAACACGCCGCCTTTGATCAGGGCAACCATTTCGCCCAGGTTTTCCGGTTTGATCGGGAAAGCGTCGATTTCGATGCCTTCGTTGTTGAGATAGGCGGAAACATCGCCCAAAAGCCAGTTGGCTACAGCTTTGTCATCACCGGCATTTTTGCAGGCAGCATCAAAGTAGTCGGCCATAGCTTTGGTGGCAACGATCAAGCCTGCATCATAAGCAGGCAGGCCGTGTTCGGACATCAGACGCTGCTGACGCTGAGCAGGAAGCTCGGGCAGTTCATTTTTGACGCGCTCGATCCAGGCGTCGTCTAATTCTACCGGCACCAAATCAGGTTCCGGGAAATAACGGTAGTCATGCGCTTCTTCTTTGCTGCGCATGGACAAGGTCATACCCTGTGCGTCATCCCAGGTACGGGTCTCCTGCACAACATGGCCGCCGCTTTCAACAAGGTCGATCTGCCGCTCGACTTCGTACTCGATCGCGCGCACCAGAGCGCGGAAAGAGTTAAGGTTTTTGATCTCGGCACGGGTACCGAACTCGGCAGCTCCTTCCGGCATGACAGAGATATTGGCATCACAGCGCAGACTGCCTTCCTGCATTTTGCAGTCGCAGACATCAGTATATTCCAAAATAGCTTTTAATTGTTCCAGGTAGGCGCGGGCTTCTTCGGAGCTGCGCATATCAGGCTCGGAGACAATCTCGATCAGAGGTACGCCGGCACGGTTGTAGTCTACTGCCGACGAGTCGGAGGTACTGATCGTAGCGCCGCTGTGGTTCAGCTTCCCGGCATCTTCTTCCATATGGATACGGGTCACGCCGATACGTTTTTTCCCGCCTTCCACTTCAATGTCGATATGGCCGCCCAGGCAAATAGGCTGATCGAATTGAGAGATCTGATAGTTTTTTGACAGATCGGGATAAAAATAGTTTTTACGGTCGAATTTATTGAATTTCTGGATATCGCAGTTCAGAGCCAGTCCCGCACGGATCGCAAATTCCACCACCTGTTTGTTGAGCACAGGCAAAGCGCCGGGCATACCCAGGCAGACCGGACAGACATGGGTGTTAGGCTCGCCGCCGAACTCAGTCGAGCAGGAGCAGAACGCTTTAGAATTTGTTTTGAGCTCGGCATGGACTTCCAGACCGATAACAGTAGTATATTTTTTCATTATTTGTTACCTCCTAACGGTGCCAGTACCTTGTGGTATTCGTTGGCTTGTTCAAAGGTATAGGCTGCACGCAGCACGGTTTCTTCGTCCAGCGGTTTGCCGATCAGCTGCATGCCCACAGGCATACCGTCCGCGAAGCCGCAGGGTACGGAAATACCCGGCAGGCCCGCCATATTGACCGGAATGGTGTAAACGTCGAGCATATAGATGGACAAAGGGTCCATTTTGCCGTCGATAGGATAAGCAACGACCGGTGAGGTCGGCGCCAGGATAACGTCACATTTTTCAAAAGCGCTGTCAAAGTCGCGGCGGATAAGCGTGCGCACCTGCATGGCTTTTTTATAGTAAGCATCGTAATAGCCGCTGCTCAAAACATAAGTTCCCAGCATGATACGGCGTTTTACTTCCGCGCCGAAGCCTTCTGTACGGCTGAGCGTAGTCATTTCGGGCGCGCTGGTGGCATTAGCCGCACGGAAACCGTACCGGACGCCGTCATAACGGGCCAGATTGGCGGAAGCCTCTGCCGGAGCAATGATGTAATAGGTAATGACCGCATATTCGGTATGAGGCAGGGAAATCTCAACGATCTCAGCGCCCATGGCTTCGTATTGAGCGATTGCTTTTTTCAGTTCGGCATGGACTTTGGGGTCCAGGCCTTCGCCGTAATATTCTTTCGGCAGACCGATACGCAGGCCTTTAACGTCCTGACGCAGAGCTTTGGTAAAGTCAGGCACTTCCACCGGCAGCGAAGTAGAATCATGCTCGTCCTTGCCGCAGATAGTATTGAGCACTGTAGCGGCATCGGTAACGTCGCGGGTGATCGGCCCGATCTGGTCGAGCGAAGACGCAAAAGCCACGCAGCCGTAACGGGAAACACGGCCATAGGTCGGTTTGATACCGACACAGCCGTTAAAAGAAGCAGGCTGACGAATGGAACCGCCGGTATCTGAACCCAGAGTCCAGATAGCTTCGCCGGCCGCGATAGCAGCGGCACTGCCGCCGGAGGAGCCTCCGGGTACGCGGTCCAGGTTCCAGGGATTATGAGTAGCCTGGAAATAAGACGATTCAGTAGTAGAACCCATCGCAAATTCGTCCATATTGGTTTTGCCGAGGAAAATAGTTTCTTCGGCGCGAAGTTTTTTAATAACATGCGCATCATAAATCGGCACAACGTTAGCCAGCATTTTGGACGAACAGGTCGTCAAAAGACCTTTAGTGCAGATATTATCTTTGATCGCGCCGGGGATGCCGGCCAGCGGAGCGATTTTTTCGCCGGCGGCGATCATGGCGTCAACCTTGGCCGCCTGTGCCAAAGCATTTTCTTTATCCAGCGTCACATAGGCTTTGACCTGTTCCTCGACAGCGTCGATGCGCTCATACAGAGCTTTAGTCAGTTCCACGGAGCTGATTTCTTTATTAACGAGTTTATCATGCAATTCATGAGCAGTGCTCTTGTAAAGATCCACAGTAGTTCCTCCCTCTCTTATTCGATAACGCGGGGCACTTTAAAGCCGCCGTTATGGACTGCCGGAGCATTTTTCAGCGCTTCTTCCTGAGTAACGCCGGGCAGAGCTACGTCCTCACGAAACGCGTTGCTGATCGGCAGCACGTACGGAGTCGGCTCGATGCCTGCGGTATCAAGCTTCTGCAAAATATCGGCATAATTGAGGATCTGATTGAACTGTTCCGTGAATTTTTCCATTTCACCCTCAGGAATAGTCAAACGGGAAAGCTGGGCGATGTATTCTACATCTTTGGTCGTGACCTTCATTTTTTCACCTTCCTATGATAAATGTTCTTCATTATATGCAATAAATCGGATATATTATATCACAAATTGTCCTATACTTCTATAATATCCATCATATACCGCTTTGCTTCAGCAACTGCCGCGGCAAAAAAATAAACCCGCCTTGTTTAATTTATTTCTTTTGCACTGTCAATCGATCTCTATTTGAATATTTTCACCTGGCTTCAATGCCTGTTTTCGCCAAATTTACAGCATTGTCACACAAAAGCGATTATAATAATAGTAGAAGGAGTGTGACAGCTATGCAAAATATCAACGCTTTCGACCATGCGGAAACTATTTTAAAGGTTTTGGCGAAGGGTGCTTTTCTTACTACTGCCGCAGGCGGCAGACACAATACGATGACGATTGGCTGGGGAGCGCTGGGCAATATTTGGGGCAAACCTGTTTTTACCGTAATGGTACGTCACTCACGCTATACGCACGAGCTGATCGAAGCCCATAACGAATTTACCGTCAGTTTTCCGCTGACAGCCGCTTTCAGTAAAGCACTGGGACTATGCGGCAGCAAATCAGGACGTGACATGGATAAATTCGCCGCGTCAGAAATCACTCCTGCCGAAGGGCAGACCGTTAAAGTTCCCGTCATCAAAGGCGCCGGGCTGCATCTGGAATGCCGCATCGTGGAAAAACGCGAAATGGCACCGGAAAATTTTGATAAGGCCCTGGCCGACAGATGGTATGCCGATAAGGATTGGCACACTTACTACACCGGCGAGATCACAGCCGCTTATCTGGACAAATAAAAATTTTAGCTTCATAAACGCCAAACGACTGCATAATAAAAATTATGCAGTCGTTTGTTTTTCTATTATATTTTTAAAAAAGCTTCTGTTCCCTTGTCTCTGTCCCCGATACTTCAGCTGCACCGCTTAGCAAGCGCAAAAATTCGGCTTCGTCGATAACAGTCACACCCAGCTGTTCCGCCTTCGTCAGCTTACTGCCTGCTTCGGCACCGGCAACGACATAGTCAGTTTTTTTACTGACGCTGCCGCTGACCTTAGCGCCCACGTCCTGCGCCATAGTCTGTGCTTCAGCACGTCCCAAAGTCGGCATCGTACCTGTAAAGACCATAGTTTTGCCATAAAAGGGATGCTCTTCGCTGACAGCCTGAACCTGCATTTCCATATTCAGACCCAGCTCTTTCAGACGGGTGAGCAAGTCGCGGTTCGACGGCGACGCCAAATAAGTAACGACGCTTTCAGCTATCTTCGGTCCAATATCGTCGATAGCGGCGATCTGCTCTGCATCGGCAGCCAGCAAATTCTCGACCGTACCGAAATGCACTGCCAGCAGCCTAGCCACCTTGGCCCCGACGTGACGGATGCCCAGGCCGAAAAGCAGCCGGTCGAAGCTCTGCTCCTTGCTGGCGGCAATAGCTTTCACTAAATTTTCCGCCGATTTTTCACCCATTCTATCCAGCACTACCAGCTGTTCTTTAGTCAGCAGATACAGGTCGCTGACGTCGCGGATCAGTTCCGCCTCCAGCAGCTGATTGATCACCGCCGGTCCGCAGCCTTCGATATCCATTGCTCCTTTAGAAGCAAAATGGATCAGCCCTTCGCGTCCCAAAGCCGGGCAATGCGGATTAGTGCAGCGCAAAGCTGCCTCACCGTCTTTACGTTCAACAGTCCAGCCGCACTCCGGGCATTCCTGCGGCATCGCATAAGGCTTCGTATCTTCCGGCCGTTTGCCCAGCACGACATGCAGAACCTCCGGGATGATCTCACCGGCTTTATTGATGACCACCGTATCGCCGATCCTGATATCCTTCGCTTTAATAAAATCTTCATTGTGCAGCGTAGCCCTGCTTACCGTACTGCCCGACAGCCTTACCGGCGTCAGTACCGCCGTCGGCGTCAGCACGCCTGTGCGCCCAACCTGGATCACGATATCCTCCAGCCTGGTTTCAGCCTGCTCAGGCGGAAATTTAAAAGCGATCGCCCAGCGTGGATCCTTGCCTGTCGCACCTAAAATATCCTGCTGATAAACAGCGTTGACTTTAAGTACTGCGCCGTCAGTATCATAAGCCAGACTTTTACGCCGGGAGTCAAAGTCCCTGATATATTCTATCGCCGCATCGATACTTTTTACGATACGGTAATTTTCGCTGACCTTAAAGCCATAATCAGCCAGCATCGCCAAAGAATCGGCATGCTTGTCCCTGGCTCCTTCGCCTACGGCATAAGCAAAAAAGCTTAACGACCGTTGCGCCGTTACGTTAGGGTCCAGCTGACGCAGACTGCCGGCAGCCGCATTACGCGGATTGGCAAATTCGCTCTCGCCGGCCTCCAGGCGCTGTTCGTTCAGCTGCATAAAAGCATGCCTTGGCATATAGATTTCACCGCGCACATCTAAAAGCTCCGGCGGCGCGGCGCCGTTTTTCATATTCAACACCAAAGGGATCGACCGGATCGTGCGTACATTGGCTGTTACATTTTCGCCGGTCACACCGTCACCGCGCGTTGCCGCCCTTACCAAACGTCCATTTTCATAAATCAGGCTGCAGGCCAGTCCGTCGATTTTCGGCTCCATAACATATTCTACAGCGCTGCCTTCCGGCAGACCGCTGCGCACACGCTGATCAAAAGCTACCAGCTCTGCATCCGAAAAAGCATTGCCCAGACTCAAAAGCGGCGTCAGATGTCTGACCTCAGTAAATTCGGGATTCACCTTCCCGCCTACACGGCGCGTCGGCGAATCGGCAGGCACATCGTCAGGCCAGGCCGCTTCCAGCTCACGCAGGCGCACCAGCATCCGGTCATATTCTGCGTCGGTGATCTCAGGTGCATCCAGCACATAATATAAAAATTCGTGATGGCGGATCTCTGCCCGCAAATGTTCGGCCTCGTTTTTAGCCTGTGCGCGTTCCAGTTCCATGACTGCCTCCTTTATTGTGCTGCCCTTCGGCGGCTTCTGTTTTTCAGGCTTTAGTCTCATTGTTTCAAAAATCAGAGTGTCAAATTTAATTTTACTATTCTATATATGGTACGACACTTTGCCACCAAAACACTATTTAATTACAGCTTCTTCAATACTGCATACTTGGTCAGCAGGCTGCGGATACCGGCACCGGCAAACGCGATTTTCACTTCCTGCCCATCCTGCGACGATGTAACACTGACGACTGTCCCCACGCCCCATTTAGCATGGCTCACCTTATCGCCGGCCTTAAAACTGCCGCCGGCAGCAGCTCCCGCAGTGCTCATTGCCTGCTTGGGAATAAAGCTTTCCTGCCCACCCAGGAACCAGTTCGTATCACGGCTGCGTTTCTGCGGTTTTGCTTCCACCATATTGATCGTCCTGCGTTCTAATGCCGGACGTTTGAAGACCGTAACCAGATTACGCGGCACTTCCTGTAAAAACCGTGACGGCGGGTAGGACACCGTATGCCCATAAATAGTCCGCATCTTTGCATTGCTCAAAAAGAGCTGTTTCTCTGCACGGGTAATGCCAACATAACACAAGCGGCGTTCTTCTTCCACTTCTTCCTCATTCATCAGCGTCCGCGCATGTGGGAAAATACCTTCCTCCATGCCGGCCAAAAAGACGATTGGGAATTCCAGACCCTTCGAAGAATGCAGTGTCATCAGCGTAATAGCGTCCTCACCCAGCTCGGCATCATCGATATCCGACACCAGCGCCACATGCCCCAGGAAATTTTCCAGATTATTCTCTTCTTCCGTCTTGGCAAATTCCTGCCCGACAGACATCAATTCCATCAGGTTGTCAATGCGGCTCTGCGCCTGCGCTGTATGCTCATTCCGCAGTTCTTCCATATAACCGGTCTTATTCAACACCTGTTCGATCAGTTCCTCTACCGGAAGGTTATCAGCCTGATTCATCAAATCAAAAATGATAGCCGCCAGTTCATCCAGCTTGCTGACGAAACGGATGCTCAGTCCTTCGACCTGCGCGGCATTCGATACCACGTCAAACAACGACATCCCATTTTCAGCGGCATGGGCCTGCAGCTTGGCCAGCGTTGCATCGCCGATACCGCGGCGCGGCACATTGATGATCCGCAGCAGACTCAGTGAATCTGCTGGGTTAAAAATCACGCGCAGATAAGCGATAATATCTTTGATCTCCTTACGGTCGTAGAATTTAAGTCCTCCGACCATATTATAGGTGATCCCGCTTTTGATAAGCATTTCCTCAAAAATACGCGACTGCGTATTCGTGCGGTACAAGACTGCCATCTCGCCCAGCTTCATATTCTGCTGCCCCTGCAGCTCCTGCAGTTTTTCGATCACAAAACGGGCCTCATCGCGTTCGTCGATAGCCTGAAAATAAGTGATCGCCACACCATTATCATTATCCGTCCACAAATTTTTAGGTTTGCGGCCTGTATTATTTTCAATAACAGCATTCGCGGCATCCAAAATAACCTGCGTACTGCGGTAATTCTGTTCCAGCTTGATGATTTTGGCTTCGGGATAATCCTTTTCAAAATCCAGAATGTTTTGGATATCAGCACCGCGCCAGCCGTAAATGCTCTGGTCGGCATCGCCCACGACACAGATATTACGATGTCTGGCCGCCAGAAGCTTGGTTAAAAGATATTGGGCATGGTTGGTATCCTGATATTCGTCTACCAGCAGATAATCAAAACGCTCCTGATACTTAGCGCGCACTTCTTCGCTTTCCTGCAGCAGCCGTATCGACAGCACCAGCAGATCGTCAAAATCCACCGCGTTATTGACCAGCAGTTTATTCTGATAACGTTCATAAATCTCTGCCACTTTCTGATTGTAAAAATCCGAAGCAGCTTTGCTGAAATCACTGACGCTCTGCAGCTGGTTTTTGGCATTGGAAATGCGCGACGCGATACCGGCCGGCTGAAAACGCTTTTCATCTAAATTCAGTTCTTTTAATATCTGTTTAATCAGGTTCTGGCTGTCACTGCTGTCATAGATAGCAAAATTACTGCCATAACCACCTAATTTAGTTATTTCCATCCGCAAAAAACGGGCACAGAAAGCATGGAAGGTAAACAACCAGACATCTTTAGCCGCAGCTCCTGCCATGTTATCGACACGCGCGCGCATTTCGGCGGCCGCTTTATTGGTAAACGTAATTGCTAAAATACGGTAAGGACGTACGCCCTGCTGCAGCAAATGTGCGATCCGGCAAGTAAGCACCTTGGTCTTGCCGCTGCCGGCACCTGCCATGATCAGCATGGGTCCGTTGGTTGTCTGTACTGCTTCGGCCTGCTCTGGATTAAGGCCTGCTAAGGTCTCTGTCATTGGTTCCTCCGTCTATTCGGCACTGCCTGTGCCGCATCTTTTTATTTTATCGTAACTTTAATATTATTCGCTTCTGATTCACTTTTTCCTGCTATTTTATCTGCCGCGGCCAAGAAAATAAATAAGCACTGAAAATAAATCCAGTGCTTTTACTTTATTCCCCCTGGGCCAGCCTGCCGACTATTTCTGTATCGGCAGGACAAAACTGATACTGCAGCAGTTCTGCCGGAGGCACCCATAAAATTTCCTGATGTACGCTTTTTTGCGGCACACCGCCGGTTATTTGGGCAGCAAAAAAGGACAGCCCTATTTTATTATCCGGATATGTGTAACTGGTTTGCTCAATCAGAGCCACAATATCTATCTCGATCCCCAGCTCTTCCCGGCATTCACGCACCAAGCAGTCTGCCGCCGTTTCATCCGCTTCCTGCTTGCCGCCCGGAAACTCCCATAAAAAGGCGCAGCTGCCGCCTGCACCGCGCTGGCAGATCAGTATTTCGCCCGCTGTATTACGAATAATCGCCGCCGATACCAAAATCATAACCTTTACCCCGATCTTTATTGTTATAACAGCATTTTATCACAAAACAGGTTCTGTTTTCATAAAAAATACTCCGCCGCAGCGGAGTATTTTTTTACTGCCGCTCTTAATGGTCAAATAAACGTCTTACATCACGAAATAAAATCCTCAGCTATCGGCATTCAGGGCCATTACCAGCTCCAGACGCGTATCGACGCCTAATTTGCGGTAGATCCCCTGCAAAGCCTTTTTCACTGTTATCTCGGCAATAAACATTTCCGCGGCAATTTCCGCATTAGTCCTGCCCTGCACAACAAAGTTTGCGATCTCGGCCTCCCTGGCAGTCAAAGTTTTGCCGCCCATGATATACGAAGCTTTGTGCTTGATATTTTTTAAATTTTCCTGATATACTGCACCCAGCTCCAATATCTTTGCCAGCAGCTCCGGTTCACCGCTGTTTTGCTGTGCTGCTTTTTTGAGCAGCGGTTCCAGCACGTCAAAATTTTCCACAAAAGGCATCACGATCCCGTCTGCAGCCGCCAGCACCAGTGCCCGGTTCAATTCGCTCAAAGCTTCGTTTTCATGCTGCAGACCGTCCTGTGCCGCAGCACTGTAGACCGCAGCATAAATACTCAGTAAAAAATTATTAAAACTCCGCGCCGCCGCTTCAAATTCACGCAGCTGCCCCAAAAGCGGCAGATAGTCCTTCTGCAGCAGTAAATAGCGTCCATAAACGATATATAAACAGCCCCAGGCTGAATAAAGCAGACCCGATTTCTGAAAATCGCCCTTCTGCAGCCAGCTAACGAGCAGTTTGCCCTTGTCCCCCAGCTGCAGATCGATCCAGGCGCGGCTGGCTTCGATAGTTTTGCGGTATAAATGCTCCTGCACTGCCGTCTGCAGAGCATCCAGCCGTCTGCTGATCTCACGGACACGTTTTTTATTACCTAAAGCTATACTGATACGCAGAGCAATAAATTCAGCACACAGCTCTACGCTGACCTGTTCGTTGCGCCGTGAAACATTCAGTGCTTCCGTTGCCAAAATAAACGCTTTTTCCCAATAACCGCGCTGAAAATACGCTTCCGATGCCAGTACATATTCAGAACCGGCGCCGTGATTCTGCACCAGACGGTAATAATATGCCATAGCCTGCGGAAAAACATCCAGGGTTTTCTGCAGCGTACCGGCCTGACGGTAAAACATAAACAAAATAGAATTGGCACCGCCGCCCCAGATAGTCTGCGGCGAGAAAAAGCGTACCGGCTGCCGCAGCAGCTGCAGCGACTTTTTAAAATAAGCCGCCATGGCTTCCACATCATTATACTGGGTCTCACCCAGCAAAAACTCCAGCTCGCCCAGACACTGCTCCCGTTCCTGTCTGTCCTCCAGCTGCCCAATATATTTCCGCAGCTTCCTGATTTCCTGCTGCAGCCGTTCGTTTTCCCCGCTCAAAAACAGCCACAGCGCATAAATCAAGCCCGCTTTGATATGCTTTTGCCTGATCGTTTCAGGCGCTTCGCCAAAATAAGCCATAATTTTATTTTTATAATTGTTCTCAAAGCTGCAGCCGCGGTCTTTTTCAAAAACGGTCAGCATCTTGTCATAATCGCCGGCTGTATGATAGTAGCAAAAGGCTGTCAGAAAATCGTTCTGCAGCTCATACCACTGACCACTGCGCCGGCACAAACGACGCCGTTCTGTATCCGGCAGTTCTGCTCCCAGACGCTGCAGATAGACTTTGAATGCATTATGGATATGGTATTGTCCTTTCAGCAGCTCATAACTGATAAAGCCATGTCTGAGCGCCAGATTTTCCAGCAGAGCTGGCGCCGCATCATTTTCCGTTATATAAGCAGCCTGGCGGCCACTAAAATCCTCATTTAAAATAGACAGCTCTGTTAAAAGTGTTTTTTCCGCTTCGCTGCAGGAATTATAAGCCACGGCCTGTACCAGCCGCAGCAGTTCTTCGCCTGTTTGCGGGCTCTGCCCGTTGTGGTACTGCCGCAGATACAGATATAGGGCGCTGACCCAGCCTTCTGTAGCAGCCAGCAGATTTTCGGCGGCACGACGTTCTAAAACTATCCCGTTTTTACGATAATAAACAATAATATCACTCACTTCAAAAGCAAAATCCTTCGGCTGCAGATACAGACACTCACCTTTCAGGACCAGCTCATCCAAAGTGAAATCCGGCGGCCGCTGTGTCAGCAGCACAAAATGCCAGTTGGGCAGATCAGCTTTCGCCAGCGCCAGCAGCAGCTTATCACAGTCCTCGCTGCCCAGCAGATGATAATTGTTCCAGACGAAAACAACCGTTTTTTTCAATTTCGATGCCTGCAGCACTTCGATAACCCGCTGACGGGTCGCCGCATTACGCGGCAGTTCCTGCCAGGTCAGCGAAGCAGTATCTACACCAGCAGTCTGCAGCGATTTGACAAAGCAACGCCAAAAAGCCGCTTCCGCTCCTGTATAACAGGTATCCCACAGCATATCTACAGAAAGAGAAAGCAGCACTTTTTTCACAGCAGTCGTTTTACCATAACCGAAAGGGGCAGCCGCAACTGTCAGCGGCACTGCCAAAATCTGAGCCAGACGTTCTTCCAAAGCCGGCTTCAAATATATTTTTTTAGGAAAAGCTTCGGATTTTTTCTGCATCGCTTCTACCCCTTTAAAGATTACGATTATTCGTCAGCACAATTATTTATTATAGTTATATTGTACCGTAAATGCCAATTTAAATACAGGGTTTTCAATATTCAAAAACATATTTTTAAATAATTTATCCTCTTTTTTGAATAATTACATTAATTTTTTCTTTTTTTACAAAATCAGGGCAGAGTTTCTGCTTCCTTATGTTTCAGACATTCAGACACATCAGCGCTGCCTGAAAACAGCACTGTAAATTTTCAAAAATATATTTTAACAAAAGCTTGACTTCCTGTTTCTGCCATGATAATATATAGAAGTATTCCGAATATACAAATTGTGCTCACATATTTTTGTAAGTCATTTGCTATTGAATGAGTTACAAAAATATGTGAGTTTTTTGCGTGTGGTCTGTGAATATAATAAAATTTAGGAGGTACTCGTTATGATGAACGGTACTGTAAAATGGTTTAACTCTGATAAAGGCTTTGGTTTCATTACTCCTGCTGACGGCAGCGAAGATGTATTTGTACATTTTTCCGCTATCGTAAGCGACGGCTTCAAAACTCTTGAAGAAGGTCAACCTGTAACATTTGATACAGAAGCTGATCCGAAAAACAGCCGCAGAATGCGCGCTGCTAACGTTCGCGTAGCTTAATCTAAACCATAAAAGCCTGCTCTTTTTGAGCAGGCTTTTTTTATTTGCACTACTAAACACCCTTATCGAACCTGGTGAGGGCACATACCATTGTGGTATCGTTTGAATGCTTAATAAGGTTTTTACGAATTTAGCACTCATACATACCCTTGTGGTATAATAACAACATCATATACCAGCACTGAAGGAGAATCTCCATGAGCCGTACACCCTTCGTTCCTGCTGAGCTTTTAAGCAAGCTCTGGCGGGCTGTAATCGAATTTGATATGCTGCAGGCAGGTGACAAGATCCTGATCGGACTTTCCGGCGGGAAGGACAGTATGTTTTTGACTGCCGCACTGGCCGAGATCCAAAAATATGCCCCTGTGCCGTTTGACTTGGCCTGTTATACTGTTGACGCAATGTTCTCACCTGCTTTTCCCAAAGCAGAGCTGGAAGCTTTCTGCGGATACTATGGTCTGAAACATTACAGCGAAAAGGTCGATGTCAACTCTGCCTGGCAGAATAAAGGCAATACGCCCTGCTTCACCTGTGCTTATTTCCGCCGTGCCGCTACCAACCGTACGGCACTGGAGCTTGGTTTTAACAAAGTGGCCCTGGCCCACCACCACGATGATGCCGTAGAGACCTTTTTGATGAACGTGCTCACCTCCGGTCAGCTGCGTACCTTTTTACCGGTCACACCACTGTCCAGAACAGGTCTGACCGTACTGAGGCCGCTGCTGTATTACCGCGAAGCAGAAATCATCGACATGGTCAGGCAGCTTGACCTGCAGCCTCTGCGTAATCCCTGCCCTTACGACGGTCATACCAAGCGCCAGGATATCAAAGAGCATATCCGCGAACTGGAAAAGCTCAGCCCTGAAGTCTACGACCATCTGGCCGCCGCTATGCGCAATGCTCCCAATCAGGAGCTGTGGCCGGAACAGCTGAGTCAAAAACAGCTGGCCGATAAATTCCATAACTTTTGGCGTCAGAAAAGTAATTAAAATAATCCGACTTAAGCTGCTGTCTGTGTTATCATTAAGACAGCAACAGTGATATTTGTATTTATCTGACGTTATATAAAAGGAGGAATCTTTATGGATTTCCAGGAAATGTTTTTCAGTTTTGACGGCCGCCTGAACCGTAAGCCCTATATCCTGCGCTTTTTACTGCGTAATGCCATCATCTGGTGTCTGGGCTATCTGATCGGCAGTCTGTTTGCGTCAGACGGAACGATGTTCCAGATACTGGCCTTTGCTTTGACCTTTATCGCCGCGCTCAGCTGCCTGTCGCTGTACGTCAGACGTCTGCATGACCTTGACCACGGCTCGCTCATGGTATTGCTGGCCTTCATTCCGCTGATCAGCTTTTTCTTTGCTGTCTACCTGATGTTCTTTCGCGGCACGATCGGTCCTAACAGCTACGGGCCCGATCCGCTGGCTGACGGGCGCGGTATCGACGCTTGGTAAACAATGATATAAAATAAAAAGACGCAGCCTGAGCTGCGTCTTTTTTTATGCTGTTTTTCCGGCCGCAATACTGCGGGCCAGGCTGTTGATACTGTCCGTCAGTCTGTCCAGTCTGCCTTCCATGCGCACCAGCAGATACCACGACAGGACCATTGGGAAACCATAATTAGCGACCTGGGGCAGCAGTGTTTCCATATCCATCTTATGCTAAAACATTGACTTCCGTAGTGCGCACACGGGCTTCAACAGCTTCAGTCAGACCGATACCGTCCGCTGCAAAAATATCGGCAGCAATGACTGTCTCCATCGCTGTTTTTGCTTCGTCAGCAGTAACATCATCGCGGGGATCGGTCACGCTGAAGACTTTTTTGCTGCCATCAGCTTTTTTAAATACCAATTGTAAAACTTTTTCCATTCATTCCAGCTCCTTTCTAATAAATATACGTTCTGTACCTGTGCCCGCTTTTATTGAGCAAGCTCGGCTTTTTCAGTCACAACAACGCCCATCAGTTCATGACTGATAAGAGTGCCAAGAGCAGCAGCAGCCTGCATGATAGCCGCAGGTTCTGCTTCCGGACGTACGCCGGCATAATTATGACCTTTAGTTTTTGCAGCCCCCTGACTGTTAACGCCGTCTTCGACATTCAGTGTCAGGGTCTGTTTGGTAACAGTTTTAGTGATCGCCATTTCTTTCACCTCCTTTGTCTTAAAATTTCGCTGAGATACCACAAGGCTTTACCACGGATAACATACCCGCCCGGTTTCAGAACGCTGTCCAGCGGCAGGTCAGGCAGATACCACAGATCCCAGCGCAGCTGCGGATCGCCGCTGTGCGGTCCGTAACCGTCAAACAAGGCCGCTTCGCAATGAGTCGTCACTGTCAGGACATTGATCTCCAACTCCAGACAGGCCGTCAATACCGCAACGGCTTTAGCCAGTGTTTCTATCTGCACTACTGTCGGCGGCTCGCCGCCAAAATCAGTATCCCGGCCGCTGCAGGCCTGCGCCTCGGAAGCGCAGCACAGCGCGATGCCGATACTGCCCGTATTACGGTGCCAGGTATGCTCCTTCACTTCTGTAAATGTTTTGCAAGTCAGATACATCTCACCGCCGGGGCCGATGTTCAGGTGATAATCATCATAAACATCTTCGTAGTGACCTGCCGTCCAGTGCAGATAAAGCCTGCTGATCATGCCCTTAGCCTGCATGGCCAAAGCAGCCAGCTCACGGTTTGTAACAGTTTGCGGATTGACAACGATCATTTTTTCACGACCTTTCAGCCCTGTAGTCGCAGCCGCTGCAAAAAAACGGAACCGTGCCAAAGATCCCGGCCTCAGTTCCGCTTTCAAGTGCCGTCGCTGACTAAAGGTGTGACGATTCTTTTCTTGCTCTCTCTTTTTCTTGTTTTTCTCTCTCCTTCTTTTCTGGCGCTCTTAAAAACCTCCTTTGATTTGGGTTTTATCCTTTTATACAACACCTTATTTATACCGCTTTTATCATTTGACTTTGTTGGTATTTGTTTTATTAAAATTAATATTATATAATAAATATATATAATATTTTACTGTTTAAAACAACAGGTATCAACAAACCATAACCTGGGAAAGCTGGTTTCTTAATGGATCACCTGCACTCAATTTTCCAAAAGAACAAAAATCTGCTCGTTTTCTGCTGCTGCCTGTTCTTGCTGCTTTACCCTTTCAGCGCCGCTGCCACTGGCATGCGCCCTCATCCCATCAGGGTCGGCTACACCGACAGCCCTGGTTTTATCGAAAAAACCGCAGCCGGAACCGTCGACGGATACGGCGTTGCATATCTCAACGAAATCTCGCACTATACTGGCTGGCGTTATGAATATGTTTATGCCACCTGGCAGGAATGTCTGGAGCGTTTAGCCAAAGGCGAGCTTGATCTTTTAGGCATGGCCCAGTACACGCCTGAGCGTGCCGCCAGCTACGAATTTGCCTCGCTGCCCAGCGGCGTCGAATACATGGTCATGTACGTGCGCAATGACGATAACGAAGTTTACTATAACGATTACCAGAGCTTCAACGGTCTGCGGATCGGCGTTCTCAAGGGTAACTTCCAAACAGAAATTTTAAGCGATGTTGCCCGTAAAAATACATTTACCTATCAGCCTGTACTTTTTGATTCCAGCAAAGCTATGGTCGAAGCGCTGCAAAATAAACAGATCGATGCCGTAGTTACCGGCAGCATGCCTTTATATAAAGATCTGCGGTTAGTGGCCCGCTTTCAGGCCGACCCGATCTATTTTATTACGACAAAAGGCAATAAAGCCGTCCTGCAGCGTCTAAACGATGCTTTGATGAACATTCACGCCAATACGCCTGAATTTGAAAATACGACTTATGCCACCTATTACGAACAAAGCTCTCTGCTGACGCAGCCGCTGCTTACCAAAAAAGAACGAGACTTCCTGGCGCACCGCGGGCCGATCACCATCGGTTTTCTCCCTAACGACGAACCGCTTTCAGCATTCAGTTCCGAAACTAATCTGCCGGCAGGTATCCTGCCCGGAATAGCCAAAGAGTTGGAACGCTTATCCGGTGCCCAGGTCATTTTAAAGCTGCTGCCGGCCGGTGCCCGCCTGGACCAGAGCCTGCAGAAAGAAGGTTTTGACCTGATCGCCGGGATCACGGATTACGAGCCTTACCGAAACAACATCTCGATCCGGCTTTCCAAGCCCTTCTTTCAGGGACGCGTTATGGCTGTCGCCAATAAAAATAATTTTATCGACATCACCAAACCGCAGAAGGTAGCTTTGCCATTTAATTATATTGCTTATAAAAATCTCATTTTAAATACCTATCCCCATTTTTCCATTATCAATAAAGCCAATACCAGAGACTGCCTGATGGCAGTAGCGGACGGAGAGGCCGACATTGCTCTGCAGAACAGCCATATCATCAGCTATCATCTGCAAAATCCCCGCTTTACCGATTTAAAGATTTTATCTTTATTTAATTTCCCCGATAATCTCTGTCTGGCAGCAGCTAATAATGCCGACGGCAACCAGCTGCTGACTATTTTCAACAAATGTATCGACACGCTGAATCCTAAAACACTGGATAACATAGTGATGTACGAGACCGTACAATCGCCTTACCAGCCTTTACTGTCTGATCTGGCCTATAAATACAACTATCTGATCGCTGCTTTGCTGGCCGTGCTGATCATTCTTTTTACCGCCTGGCTTTATTTCACTTTGCAGCGGCAAAAATATCTGGAACTGCTGGAAGCTAAAAATCTGGAGCTGGAAACTGCTGCCAAACAGGCGCTGGCCGCCAGTGAAGCTAAAAGCAGCTTTCTGTCGCGAATGAGCCACGAAATCCGCACGCCGCTCAACGCTATCCTGGGCTTTACCAGACTGGCCCTGCAGCCGGAAAAACAAAGCCGCAGCACTGAATATCTGCAGAAAATCAGCTATTCGTCCGAGCTGCTTTTAGGTATCGTCAACGATGTTCTCGATATGTCCGCGATTGAAAACCAAAAACTCAAGCTGGACAATTCTCCCTTTAAACTTTCTCAAGTACTGCGTGAACTCCAGAGCCTTTACAGCATCCAATGCCGCGAAAAAAATATCAGTTTCATACTGAACAGCGAAGCCTTCAAACACGATATCCTGCTCGGCGACAGCCTGCGTCTGCAGCAGATTTTAAGCAATCTGCTGTCAAATGCCGTCAAATTCACTGCCACCGGAGGACAGATCACGCTTGACATTACTCAGCAGCAGGCCGACAGCGCTGATCAGACTGTCCTGACAATGGTCGTTACAGATACCGGCTGCGGTATGTCGGAACAAATGCTCGCTCAGGTCTTCCAGCCCTTTGAGCAGGAAGACGGCAGCACCGCCAGAAAATACGGCGGCAGCGGCCTTGGACTTTCTATCGTCAAATATTTAGTTGAATTGATGGGCGGCAGCATCAGCGTCAACAGTGCCAAAGGGAAAGGCAGTACGTTCACCGTACAGCTGACACTGCCTTACGCCGAAGAACTTGCTGAAAAAGACGGCACAACGGCTGAACAAAACCTGCATGGTCTGCATCTGCTGCTGGCTGAAGATAATCCTCTCAATCAGGAGCTGTGTCTGGAGCTTTTAAAAAGCCGCGGCATCAGCAGCGACTGCGCCGTCAACGGCAAAGAAGCACTGGAACTGTTTACAAACAGCGCCCCCGGCACCTATGCTCTGATCCTGATGGATATTCAGATGCCGGTCCTGGACGGTTATCAGACAACGCAGGCGATCCGCAGCAGTACGCACCCGCAGGCACAGACGATCCCGATCATCTCGCTTTCGGCAGATGCTTTTACAGAAGATATCAGGCGCGCTTACGCCAGCGGCATGAACGACCATGTCAGTAAACCCATCGTTCCTGAAGAGTTATTTGCTGCGATCACCCGCGTCCTTAAAACACTTAACTAAAAAGAAAACGCTCAGAGCCTAAGCCCTGAGCGTTTTTATTTTTAAACAGCACTACCTCAATAAGTCAGTACTTCGTTGCCGGTTTCCGTAATCAGCACCGTATATTCCCACTGAGCACTCATGCCGCCGTCCTGAGTATAAACAGTCCAGTCATTGCCGGCATCAACATAAACCTCGCGCTTCCCGGTATTGATCATCGGCTCGATCGTAAAGATCATGCCCGGTACCAGCAGCATTCCTGTCTTGCGTTTGCCCACATGGCAGATGAAAGGTTCCTCATGGAAATCGATACCCACACCATGACCGCCGAATTCAGTGACGACAGAATAACCATGCTTATGAGCAAAACCGGACACGGCTGCGCCGATATCGCCGACAAAGCTCCACGGCTGTGCTGCCTCAAGCCCGCGGCGCAGGCACTCTTTAGTGATCGCTACCAGATCCTGTTTCTTTTTATCGACTTTGCCGATCATAAACATTCTGGAAGCATCGGCATAGTAGCCGTTATAAATAGTTGAAACATCGACATTAACGATATCGCCGCTTTTCAAAACGTCCTGTGCCGACGGTATTCCGTGGCAAACCTGATCGTTGATCGAGGTACAGACACTTTTAGGAAATCCGCAGAAATTGAGCGGTGCCGGGATCGCACCATGACTAACGGTATATTCGTGTACGATAGTATTGATCTCTTCCGTTGTCATGCCTGTTTTGATATTTTTTTCTACTTCGTCCAAAACTGCCGTATTGATCTTACAGGCCTCTCGAATACCTGCGATCTGTTCCGGCGTTTTGATCATCTCCCGGTCAGGCACTTCGTGACCGGCCTTGCGGTACAATTCGATTTTAGCGTCTATTTCGCTGTGACAGTCGGCATAAGCTTTGCCGCTGCCGCACCAGCATAAATCAGTTGTCATAACTTCACTCCTCTTCCATAAAGAACTATAACCATTATCACAGACGTGCCCTGCTTCCTGCCTGCTGTAAAATGTAAGAGCAGGCTGTTTGTGACTGCAGGTCAGCATCAGGCGAGATCATTGCCGCACCTGCAGGTTAAATTCCCGTCGCTTTACGATATTGTCATTATACCATATCCATCTAATTTTCTCATATCAAATTCAGGTATTTTATGATAAAATAAACTTAGTTTTTTGCGAAAGGAAGTAACCTCTGACAATGGAAGCACTTTATTCTAATTTTTTCGATTACATCCTGCACTTTGACCGCTACCTGCCTCTCGTCATGGAGCAATACGGTCACTGGATCTACGCGATCCTCTTTACGATCGTTTTCTGCGAGACCGGACTTGTTGTGACTCCCTTTCTGCCCGGCGATTCACTGCTTTTTGCCTGCGGCGCCCTGGCAGCTACAGCAGGCGGCCTTGACCTGACGACGCTCGTGATCATCTTTCTGGTTTCCGCAATTTTAGGTGACGCCTGCAATTACATGATCGGCGAAGAATTCGGGCACCGGATCCTGCGGAATTATCCGAAACTCATCAAACCACAGCATATCCAGAAGGCTGAAGCCTTTTATGCCAAACATGGCCATAAAGCGATCTTCCTGGCCCGCTTTGCCCCTATCGTCCGTACGCTGGCGCCTTTCGTAGCCGGCATCGGCAGTATGCATTACCGTACTTTTGCTATCTATAATGTGACCGGTGCTGTGACCTGGGTCTTTTTATTCGTCGGCGGCGGTTATCTGTTCGGCAATATGCCCTGGGTCAAAAACAATTTTTCCCATGTTACGCTGGGCATCATTATTTTCTCCCTGCTGCCGATTTTTTACGAAACACACCTTAAAGGCTGGCTGGCCAAACGGAAAAACAAGTAAAGGAAGTGGCGCGTTATGTATTATTTTACCAGCGACTACACAGAAGGCTGCACTCCTGAAATACTGGAAACACTGGCAGCAACTAATTTTGAACAGACCGGCGGTTACGGGATCGACCCATACTGTGAAACAGCAGCCCTGCTGATCAAAAAAGAATGCGGCCGCAGCGATATCGACGTACATTTTATGACAGGCGGCACGCAAACCAACCTGACGATCATCTGCGCAGCACTGCGCCCCTTCCACGGCGTTTACGGTACTGTACAGAGCCATATCAACACGCACGAAGCCGGTGCGATCGAACGAACCGGCCATAAGGTAATCGACCTGCCGACATCTGACGGCAAAATCACAGCTGCCATGATCAGACAGCAGCACGAGCTGTATTTAGGCGACCCCAGCCGCGAACATCTGGTCCAGCCCAAAATGGTCTATATCTCACAGCCGACAGAGATCGGTTCCCTGTACCACAAAGAAGAGCTGGAAGCGCTGTATGCCGTCTGCCGGCATTACGGACTTTATCTTTTTATCGACGGGGCCCGTCTGGGCTACGGCCTGACAGCTCCTGACAATGACCTGACACTGGCGGATATCACAAACAACTGCGATGTCTTCTGCATCGGCGGCACCAAATGCGGCGCGCTTTTCGGCGAAGCGGCAGTTATCATCAATCCGGCTCTAAAAGACGATTTCCGCACGATCATGAAGCAGGGCGGCGCTGTACTGGCCAAAGGACGCCTGCTGGGACTGCAATTTGAAACTCTTTTTACAGACGGACTTTATTATAAGATCTGCCGTCATGGCGTTGAACTGGCTCTGCAGATCAAAGCAGCTGTCCAGGAACGCGGCCTGGGCTTTGTGACCGATTCCACAACAAACCAGCAGTTCATCATTTTCCCGCAGGCAATGTACGACGAACTGAGTAAACAGTTTGCCCTTGCACCCTGGGAATACATGGACGACGGCAGGATCGCCGCCCGTATCTGCACCAGCTGGGCCACAGACCCAACTCAGGTCGACAGACTCTGCAGCATGATCAAAGCACTTTAAGACAAGCTTATAAACAAAATGACCCGTACGGATTTTATCGTACGGGTCATTTTTTATTCGCTTTCCGCAGCGGTTATCTGCGACATGAACGGTTCATTTTCCAGCTCTTTACTGTAAATGACACAATTATTTTTGCCGCGCTTTTTCGCCTCATACAAAGCCTTATCTGCTTTATATAAAAGCACTGCATCATCTGTACCATCTACGGGATAAAACGATACGCCTACGGATATCGACAGCGGCACCCGGACATCAGCTTCAAGTCCCAGTTTTTCGATGCCTGCTCTCAGCTCATCCGCTTTCATCAGCGGCAGACGGCTATCCTTAATGTTACGCATAATGATCAGAAACTCATCGCCGCCGATGCGGCAGACGATGTCGTCAATCCGGAACTGCTTGCTGATTTCATTGGCGATCCGGCAGAGAACCTCGTCACCGAACAAATGCCCATGCCTGTCGTTGACCATCTTAAAATTATCAACATCCAGGAACATGACCGCAGCCTTTTCCTTCTGCGGTTCGCAGAGCATCTGCTGCAGCAGGCGCTCGCCATAAGCCCTGTTGCCAAGCTTGGTCAAAGCATCACTCTCAGCCTGCCTTTTCCAAAGTCCGATCTCACGTTTCATTTTATCGATACTGACCATCCTGCCCACGATACTGAGCATGACGCCATAATTTTCTTTATCCCAGATCGAATTTATATGGATCCTGTACCATTTTTCTTCGCCGAACTTATTGATCAGCCGGACATCTTTAACATAACCGCTGTTCTCTTCTGTCAATGCCTTGGTCAGCTCCGCCAGCTGCTGCAGATCCTCCTGTAAAATAGGCATACTGCTGTAAATGGTCTCTTTTGCGTTTGTAACAACACATTCACCGCCAAAAATATTTTTATATTCATCCGAGAAAATGATCAGGTCTTTTTCAAGATCATAGTCAAAAATTATATCGCCGCTCATGGCAAACAGCGCCTTCTGTTTTTCGCGTTCTATTTCCAGCAAACGCGCAACGCGGCTGTTTTTATCCATATCACAGCTATAGCATTTTTTACCGCTGAATTTCTCGGTATTGGGATGCTGATAGTGATACACTACCGCCGGCAGCCCGTCGTCTGACTGTAAAATTTCCGGCAGCCCCGGAGCGATTTTCAGAAAGCACTGCAGAAGATCGGGGCTGAATGCGCCGCATTCGCCTTTTTCAATCATTTGCACCGATTCTTCATGGGTAAAAGCACCTTTATAACAGCGGACACTGGTCAAAGCGTCATAACAGTCGGCCAGCGACACGATCTGCGCATAAATAGGTATCTCTTTGCCGATCAGTCCGTCAGGATACCCGCTGCCGTCCCATTTCTCATGGTGCCAGCGGCAAATATTGTAATGATAGCGGTACTGCTCTTTATTCTGCTTCAGACTGTCGATACTTTCCAGAATCTCACAGCCGTACAGCGTATGCTCCTTCATAATTGCAAATTTTTCTGCCGTCAGCCGGCCGGGTTTATTCAGGATATAGTCCGGGATCGCGATCTTGCCTATGTCATGCAGTGCCGCCGCCATCGAAATATCCTCGATGGTCTTATCGCTCATTTTATATTCGGCATTCTGCCGTCCCAGCTCCTTCAGCATGATCTTGGTCAGCCGACGGATACGCTGGACGTGCTGTCCTGATTCGCAGTCGCGGAATTCAACGATCGTACTCAGGGTATCGATCATAGCCACGTTGAAATTACGCAGCTGTTCGTTCTGTTTTTCGATTTTCGTCATCTGTTCCTGGACCAGCTTTTCCAGTTTATAACGATAACGGTACAATTCGATGATATTATTAACGCGCTGGCAAATATTATCTGGGTTGAACGGTTTTAAAACGACATCAACCACACCCAGACGAAAGCCTTTGGAAATAGCATCGTTGGACGATTCGGCCGTGATCAGAAAAATAGGCGTTTTCTCAGTCAGGCCTTTGCCGTTCATAATTTCCAGAGCTTCCAACCCGTCCATGATCGGCATCACGATATCCATCAGCACGATCGCTATTTCCTCGTGATACTGCTCCATCAGATCTACAGCCGTTTTACCGTTATCTGCTTCCAGTATTTCATAGTCACCGGCAAAAAGCTCACACAGGATCGCCCGGTTAAGCTCAACGTCATCGACTATCAGGATTTTATCTTTCTGCCTCTCCAAGCCTGTCTGCCTCCTTTTGCGGTTACTTATATCACAGATTGCAAGCAACTGTAAAATTCATAATCATCACAATTCTATATGTTCTATTATATTATTTTTTTGTATTTTACACAATAAAAACTTCTTTTTATAAATAAAAGATCACTATTCTTTCAATAATTGCTGCAGCTGCAGTACCTTCTGCCGCCAGTCATCGCTGTACGCTCCGCCGCCCTGAGCAAAATGCTGCGACCCGCCGCCCCTGCCGCCAAACAGCTCGCCTGCCTTTCTGCAAAGACTGCGGCAATCAGCCTGCGTCTGTTCCCCGCTTCCCAAAACGAAATTGATCCGCTCACCGGACCTGTACACGACCGCAGCTACAGTACGCCCGTCTGCCAGCAGTTTATTCAGCAGCAGTCTGGCATCGGCGGCGCTGCAATCCTCCTGTGCCGCCGCGACATATTTAGTGCCGCCCTCATCAACAGCAGCCTGCGCTAAAAGCTGCGGCGCTAAAAATTCATATAATTTAGCGGTCTGTGCTTTTAACCGTTCATTCAGTTCCGTTACTTCTTCCTGCAGCTTCCTCAGTCCTTGCGGCACGCCCTCCGGCTTCATGGAAAGCAGGCGCCCGGCCTGCCAGACGTATTCATTTTTGCGGCGTGCGTCTTCCAGTGCCCAGCGCCCGCATAAAAACTCTACTCTGATCCCATCCTTATGTTTATCAAAACGATTGATCCGGATCAGACCGATCATACCTGTACGTAACGGATGCGTACCGCAGCAGGTACAAATATCCCCGTCTGCCACCGTCACGATCCTCAGCGTGCCTGTCAGATTTTCATTTTTCTTACGCATCACTAGCGCTGACAGCTCCGTATGCGGCAAATAACTGACCGTGATCGGCTTATCCTCCCAGATCTGGCTGTTGGCATAATCCTCGGCCTGCTCCAGCTCAGCTGCTGTCAATTCTTTATCCAGGTCAATAGTCACCAAACGTTCGCCCATATGAAAACCAATATTATTAGCTCCGAACAGCTTCCAGACCGCATGCGAAAGAATATGCTCGCCGGCATGCTGCTGCATATGGTCCAGCCGGGCCTGCCAGTCCAGCACCGCTTCGACCTGCTCCCCAACCGGCAAAGGCCGCTCACAATAATGCACTACTTCGCTGCCGCGCTGCGCAGCATAAGTCATCTTCACGCCGCCCAGCGTTCCGCAGTCACTCAGCTGACCGCCGCCCTCCGGAAAAAATACCGTCCTGTCCAGAACCACGGCATACCCGCGTTTATCTTCTGCACAGCTCAGCACCGTTGCCAGGCAACTTTTCAGCATCGAATCCTGTTCATATAATTTTTCTGTCATCTTAAAAACCCCTCGTCAATAAAATTTATATTTTTATTATAACACTGCCGCCGGCAACGGTTAAGCAATATCAGCCGCAGTTTTCTTCATCATTTAATTTATGTTATAATGTGAACACAAAATCAAACTATCATAATACACTCAAAGGAGCAGGCAATGTATAAATATATCCTTTTCGACCTTGACGGCACCCTTACCGACTCGGCACCCGGCATCATCCGCTGCGTGCAGTATGCCCTGGAAAAATGCGGCAAAGGCACCTGCCCCGACCGCGAGCTGCTGCCATTTATCGGCCCGCCGCTGACAGAATCCTTCCAGAAAGTCTGCGGCATGACTGCCGCAGAAGCAAATACGGCCCTTGAATATTACCGCGAGCGCTTCGCACGCGTCGGTATGTACGAAAACTCCGTCTACGACGGTATTCCCGAATTACTGCAAAACCTGCGGCAGGCAGGCAAGACCCTTGCCGTAGCCACCAGCAAGCCGCAGCTTTACGCAGAAAAAATCCTGGAACACTTTGGCCTCGCCGCTCACTTCTCAACAATAGCAGGCCCCGGGTTCAACGGCGAGCTGCCAACCAAAGCCGACGTTATCAGCGAAGTGCTGCAGCGGCTGCACCTTACCGCTGCTGATAAGAACGCCGCCGTTATGCTGGGCGACCGCGAGCACGACGCTATCGGCGCACAGCAAAATAAAATCGCCATCATCGGCGCAGGCTACGGCTACAGTTCCCCGGGCGAACTGAGTGCCGCCGGTGTCAGACAAATCGTTTCTGCTCCACAGGATTTTGCAGACTTTTTATTATGATTTATTTTTAAAGCAGTTACATCGATCATGATGTGGCTGCTTTTTTATTTTCCTCTGCGCCTTGAACTTTTCGCAGAACCATTGACATATAACGCTTCACACTGCATAGATAAAATTGATTTTTCAGACTATTATATATCATCAACTTATTGAGAACAGCTATGTTTTTTAACAAATTAATTTTAGCATAAATTATTACTTGTAATATAAAAAGTTAAATGTTATAATTCTATCTGATTTCAAAATTGAATACTTTATGATAATCAGGTGCATTATTGCCTAACAGAGAAATCGGTGCAATGCCGATGCGGTCCCGCCGCTGTAATGCTGAGCAAACCTCAAAACGTCACTGGGAAACTGGGAAGACGAGGTACGCGATGAAGCAGAGCCAGAAGAACTGCCTGATTATAGCCCATTACGATCCTGCGAAAGACAGGATGGAGCGTTACAAGAGCTTTTTACGCTTTTCTGTCTTTATGCGCAGAAAAGCGTTTTTTATTTTGCTTTTATTTTTCTGACACGCGAAACCCGGTCAGCTCGGTCAGAAAAACTAAAGATATAAAAATTATTTGACGAGGTGTTTAAAAGATGGATGGGAAGAAAAAAATCTGGGCAACGGCCGTCTTATGCGCTGTTGCCAGCGTTGGTTTTGTAGTACCCGCTGGCGCCGAAGAAACCATGACGCATGATTTGGACGAAGTCATCGTCGAAGCCGACAGAAACACTCTGCCGGGGGGATTTGTAGCCAACAACGACAGAGTTGGCATTTTGGGCAATATCAAAGCAATCGATGTTCCTTTTACACAAAAAAAATATACTGAAAAAACTATTATGACCTTTTATGACCCCAATCAGCCTTTAAACGGTACTTTGGCTAATACCCCTTCTATTCGTATCGGCAGTACTTCTCCCATGTATACAGATTTCAGTATGCGCGGCGTCAATATGAATGCTTCTCATTACTACATCAACGGTATTCCCAATATGTTCAACCAGACCCGCAGCATCCCGGCATATATCCTCAGCAGCGTCGATATAGTCTCCGGCCCTAACACCGTGCTTAACGGCGCTACCTTTTCCAACAACGGTACTAATGGCACCGATGCGCCGGCAGGACTGCTGAACGGTACAACCAAACGCGCTGCTGCAGACCCTGTCACCCGCTATACACAGCGTTTTTCCGGACGCAGTACCTGGACCGAAGACCTTGATCTAGGCCGCCGCTTTGGTAAAAACAATGAATGGGGCATCAGAGTCAACGCACACAATGAAGACGGCGGCCTTTCCATAAAAGGTGCCGATGTACGTGATAAAAGCATTTATATCAACTTAGATCATCAGGACGCTAAAAGTATGACTAATATTTTCGGCGGTTATTATGACTGGAAGGTAAATGGAGGCCAGCGCTGGCTCAGTGCCAGCGGTGTTACCAAAGGCAATCTGGCAGAAGCCCCGAACGGTAAAACAGACCTCAGTTTTGATGGTCAGACCAAATATAATCACGGCATGCTGTTTACCTTAAACCATATCCAAAAATTCAGCGATAAATGGAGCGGCTTCATCAACGGTGGCTACGGGCATTATTCCGAGAATAAAAACGATCCCAACAGTGGTTCACTGACTCTCGGTGACAACGGGAAGCTCTCCGGTAAATTCCGCGACTATGTCTCCGACAGTAAAAGCAGTTACTGGCAGGTCGGCGTTTCTAACAAGGCCGCCATCGGTAATGTAAAAAACGACTTGTCTTTTGCCGTTGATTATTTCATGTATAAAAGTAAAGCCGTCAATTCCGGCAGTGCTGCAGGTCAGGCCACTATCGGCGGAGATCTGTGGAATGGCGTTCATATTATCGGCACTCCAATCGCTGCTGCTGACATCGATTCTGTTGGCTACAGCAAAGAATATGCTTATGCAGCAACCCTGGCCGACCGTTTTGAATTTGGCAAAGCTTCGTTATATGCAGCACTGCAATACCGCGATACAGAAACTGAAAGTGCTTCCGGCGCCAAAGTCAGCAAAGATTCCCTTAATCCTACCTTTGCTATCGCTTATAAGCCTGTCAAAAATTTATCAGTATATGCCAGCTACGCCCAATCCTATACCAAACCGGTAGAGGTAAGTAAGTCTTACGATAATGCCGGTGAAATTTTTAAACCTATCAAAAACAAACAAACTGAGGTCGGCATCAAATACCGCGGCGGCGAAATTTTACACAGTTTGGCCTTCTTCGAATTAAATCAGGGCAGCTATATCAAAGAAGATAATCCCGGCGGTAAAATAGGAGAAATCTACACGCAAAACGGCGAAAATAAATTCAAAGGCGTCGAATACTCTCTGACCGGTAAAGTTGCTCCTAAATGGAATGTTATGGGAGGCCTGATGTACCTTGACGGTAAACGTGAAAAACTTGCTAAAGGCAGTGAGCATCTCGAAGGCCGTTATGCTACCGGTACTCCTAAATGGAACGCCGTTTTGGCAACGGAATATGAAGCGGACCAGAATAATTCCGCTATTTTCCGTATGAACTACGTCGGCAAGTCCCACGTTAACGATAATGGTGTTATGGCCCCCGATTATATGACCTTTGATTTAGGTTATAAACATAAAACCAAAATCAATTCCACACCTGTTACTTTGACTGCTATGTGTTATAACGTTTTAGGCAAAGATTACTGGATCTCCCGCGGTACCTCCGTAGCTCTCGGCGCGCCGCGTACAATGATGCTGTCAGCGCAGTTCGATATTTAGCAGACAGCCACACTGCTTTTAGGAATTAAGTCCAGGTATACCATCAGCGTGCATACCTGGAAAATTTATTAATAAAATTATGAGGTGTTTACCAATGATAAATAAGCACAAGAAATTTTTAACAGCGGCTGTTTTCTGCGCTATTGCCAGCACTGGTTTTGTTCTGACGGCCAGTGCTGAGGAAACCATGACGCACGACCTGGACGAAGTCGTTGTCGAAGCTGATAAAGACGCCCTGCCCGGCAGCTATGTAAAAACCAAAGGCAGTATCGGCATTTTAGGAGAGAAAAGTATCCTGGACGTGCCTTTCAGCAATATGAACATCACGCAAAAAACCATTGAGACTTTCGGCGGCCCCAATCAGCCTTTACAAAGCATTTTAGCAAATAACCCGGCTGTGCGGATTCAAGGCACGACTTTGCACAACGATTTCTCTATTCGCGGCATCAAAGGCAACGGTACCAGTTCCTACCTAAACGGTATCCCCGGTCTAATGACTCAATTTGCCGCCCCGACCTTTATGATCGGCGACATTCAATTTATTTCCGGCCCTAACAGCGGCATTACCGGTATTCCCAGCACTTATGAAACCACGGCAGCCGGCGGTATAGTTAATTTTGTTTCCAAAAAAGCAACAGAGGCACCGCTTACACGTTACCGCCAAACTTTTTCAGGCAAAGGGTCTTTTGGTGAATACCTGGATGTCAGCCGTCGTTTCGGCAAAGACAAAGAATGGGGCGTACGTATCAATACGGAATTATTGAACGGCAACACGGCAATCAACAGCAATGATATGGAAGCCCAGGGTATTTTTGCCAACATCGACCACCGTGATAAAAAAAGCAACACCAATTTACTTGTTGGCTACCGGCATTTAAATATCGAAGGCGGCGCACGCTGGTTCTCATTAAAAGCAGCCGCGATCGGCAAAGAGATCACCAAAGTGCCAAGCGCTCCTGAAGCAAGCAAAAATTACGGTTTTGATGGGTTGGCCAAAGAATCAGAAGGATACATCATTGCTTTAAATCATGAACAAAAAATGAATGCCGACTGGAAATGGTTTCTGAACGCCGGCATGAACAGCAACAAACTGCAAAGAAACATCATCGGCGCCAGCAGTAATTTTGTTATCATCAATGACAAAGGCGATGTCAGTAATAATTTAATGTCCACACAAACTGTTACCAAAAATTATTATGCCCAGCTCGGTATCAACGGCAATATTAAAACCGGCGCAGTAAATCACGATGTAACCTTAGCCCTGGACAAAGCCTGGCACAGTATCGAAGGCGCCAAAAACATGTATAACAATGGCAGTATGGGCAGTGTCAGCGGCAATATTTACAGCGGCCTGCAGGGCAACAATGTCTGGTATCCCTCAATAGAAACCGGTTTGAGCAGTAAAGATCAGTATTGGGGTATCTCTTTAGCTGACACCGTAAAATATAAAAAAGCCCAGCTTTTACTGGGCGTTCACAAGCATAATGCTTCGGTCGACAGCTATAATAAAATTACCGGACGAGTAACTCAAACCGTTGGCAGCGATGCTTTATGCCCCACTTATGGTTTTGTTTATCAGCCCGATGAGCATACTTCTTTGTATGCCAGTCATTCTGAAAATTTTGATAAGGGCACTATTGTTGCCAGCAAATATGCTAATGCCGGTGAAGTCTTGAATCCTGCCAAAACCAAACAAAATGAAATCGGCTTTAAATATGCCAATGCCGGCTTCCTTACCAGCTTAGGTATTTTTAACATCAAGCAAGCCAACAACATCGAAGTCTACAAAGGCAGCACGTATTTGCAGCAGGACGGCGAACAGGAATACCAGGGGATAGAATTGTCTGTGAATGGTAAACTCGCCGATAAGTGGAATTTCATGGGCGGTCTGATGTATTTGGATGCCACCCAAAACAAAACCCAAAACGGCACTAACGACGGTAAAACTGTCAATGGTGCGGCCAAATGGAATGCTGTGGCCGTACTGGAATATAATCCGGATGAAAAATTCAGTATTGTCGGACGGGCAATGTACACCGGTAAAGCCGATATTTATAATGAACAGCTGCAGACCCCTTCTTATATGACTTACGACTTGGGTGTCAATTATAAAACTGCTTTCAACAAAACTCCTGTTACCTTGACTGCAATGTGCTACAACCTTACTGATAAAAACTACTGGACTGCCTATGGTAATAATCTGATCTTATCCAGCCCGCGTACCCTGATGCTGTCCGCAACCTTCGACATTTAATTTTCACTTCCATTATCAAAGAGGGTATGTATGCCCTCTTTGATTTTGTAATAGCAGGAGGCAGTTACCGCTATGCTTAATTTCACCGATATCGACTTCAACGCAGTCTGGCAGGAAACCTTTGGCTGGAACGCTGCCGGCGATACCGACAATCGCAAATTCAATGACCAGGCAGAAAATGATTTTTGGGTCCGGCTGGCGCCGCGATATACACAGGAATATAATCTCAATCACGATACCGGCCTGATTGCCGATAAACTGGCCGGCCTTCTGGGCAGGAATAAAACCATCTTGGAAATGGGCTGCGGCAGCGGTAATTTCACTTTGCTGATGGCACAATATTCTCAGCAGATCCTCGGTCTTGATTTTTCACCTGCCATGCTGGCTGTGCTTGAAGAGAGGCGGCTTGCCGAAGGTATCGGCAATATTCGCACGCAGGCAGGCAAATGGGAAGATTTTACAACTGACGCTGTATTCGACTACATCGTCAGTGTCAATTCACTCTACCGTATCCGCGACATAAAAAGCGCTTTATTGAAAATGCACGCTTACAGTACCCAGGGCTTTATCATCGTCAGAACTATCCAGCGGCCGTTCTTTTACAGCCTTTATCAGAAAAACGGCGTGTCCTGCCCTGAATGTCTTGATTATCAGTTGCTGCCGCTGCTTTTATGGCGGCTTGGTCTGCAGGCCAACGTAGAATTTCTAACTTACCCCAAAAAGAAGTATTTCCTCGACCTGGCTGATGTAAGTCAGGAAATGCAGGCTGATTTGACTGCGCAAATCTTTCATGAGCAGCAGGCAAAGCTTTTGCAGGCCTTTACCGCACAGGCAGCTTTTACAGACGGACGATATACGATCAGCCAGCCGCGCACTACTGTTATTATTTCTGTAAAAAAATAAATCTGGGATGAAAATATGAAACATTTTTATAAGCCCCTGTTACTGCTGCTTACGACAGCCGTGCTTTTGCTTGGCGGCTGCGGCGTGCAGCAAACTGCCTCAGAACAGGAAAAAAATATCACAGCTGAAAACAACGCCGTTGTTTTAGCTGCCGGCAGAAATTTGGCCCCAGGCGAAAAAGACGGTTACTATTGCAGCAAGATTTTAGGCGTTTGGGAACCACTGATCACCAAAGATGAAAACGGCCTGCCCAAACCCTGCCTGGCCACAGGCTGGGAGATGAAGGACGGCGGCAAAGAATGGATCTTCCATCTGCGCCAGGGCGTACAGTTCCACAACGGCAGCCCTTTTAATGCCGATGCCGTTATCAAAAACTTTGAGCGGATGAAATTAGGCGTCAAACGTTCCTCTTTTTATGGTCTGGATATCAAAACCTTTTATCCGTCGCTGATTCGTTACGAAAAAATCGACGATTACACCTTAAAATTCCTTTTTGCCGAGCCCAACGTCAACCAGCTGTATAAAATGATCGACTTCGGCAGCCCTGTCTATGCCCCGGAATGCTTTGCTCCCGACGGCAATTTTCAGGGCTTCGCTATAGGTACAGGGCCTTATAAGATCACTGAAAACGTACTGAACAAATATGTCCGCCTTACCCGCAGCGATACTTATTACGGCACTAAAGCAAAGGTGCCCGAGATAGTAGTCAGGAATATTCCCAATCCCGACGTCCGTTATGCGGCCTTAAAGGCCGGCGAAATTTTAGGAGTTCTGGACATCAACGCCATTCCGCCCTTTTTGGCTGAGGAAATCAAACAGGATGACCGTTTTGCAATATCGACCAATAAATCGACGATGATCCGCTTTTTGGCCCTGAACGGCAGCAGATTTCCTTTTAACGATGTACGTATGCGTCAGGCCGTCAGCCTGGCGATCGACAGAAAAGATCTGGTCCAGGCATTATATTTAAACTATGCCGAACCAACTGCCAATCTTTTGAACTACACCAGCCCTTATTATAAAGACTATCCGGTAGAATATGACCCCGAAAAGGCGCGAAAACTGGCCCGTGAAGTGTTAGGCGGACAACGCTGCGAAGTGGTCTACTGCATCAATGGCGGCGAACCGCTGCAGAAAGGCGAAGCAGAACTGATCTCATACTGGCTGCAAATCATTGGCCTCGATGTGACGATCCAATCGCTGGAATATGCCACCATGGCCCGGCAGATGCGCCGAGGCGACTATGACATTGCCCGCGTACAGCAGGGCTTGCCTAACGGCGACCCCTACAGTATTTTTTATACTTTTATGATGCCGGACGGCAGCCGCAATAAGATCAGCTGCCTGGCTTACCAAAATCATGAGGTCGCAGCTTTACTGCAGGAGGCCAAGCATTGCACAGATGAAAATAAACGCCGTGCCATTTATGATCGGTTGCAGCTTATTTCCATCGAAGACCAGCCTGTAGTACCGTTATTCAACGACCGCAGCATCGTTGCTTACAGCAAACGTTTAAAAAATTATGATGCGCTGGTTTACGGCGTTAATTTAGCAGAAATTGAGTTGATAGACTGATGATTAGTTATTGCTGTAAAAGAATCCTGACTGCTGTGCCCGTATTGCTGGGCATCAGCCTGCTGGCTTTTATACTGGGCGTCTTATCGCCCGGCGATCCGGCTGAATTTGTCCTGAACCAGGACGGATTATATGCCCCCAGCGAAGAACAGCTCGAAGCGATGCGCGAAGAACTTGGTTTGAATAAACCACTGTGGCTGCGCTACGGTCTGTGGCTGATGGGAGTTCTGCAGGGCGATCTTGGCAGCAGCTATATCACCGGCCGCGACATTGCCGCCGAGATCGCGCAGCGCCTGCCTGTGACGCTGGAGCTGGCTGTACTCGCGCTGCTGATGGCAGGTGTGGGCGGTATCTTTTTTGGCAGCATCTGTGCAGTTTACCGCGGCAGCTTTTTTGATAACTTCGTCAAAAACCTTACTAATATCATGCTCTCGATTCCCGGTTTCTGGCTGGCTTTGATCCTGATCCTTATTTTCAGCGAACAGCTGCGCTGGCTTCCCACCAGCGGTACGGGCAGCCTGAAATATTTCCTGCTGCCGGCTTTCGTTCTGGCTTTTGCCACCATGGCCACTGTCTGCCGCTTTATGCGCGGCGCACTGCTGACAGAATTTGGCCGTCAGTATTTTCTGGTCGCCAAAGTACGTGGAATCAATAAATTCAACCTGCTCACACGCTATGCCCTGCCTAATGCCATTATCCCCGTCATCGCTCTGCTGGGCAATTATTTTGCCAGCGTTCTGGGCGGTTCTGTAATAGCCGAAAGCATTTTTGCTATCCCCGGTATCAGCAGCATGGCACTGGAAGCCATCCGCTACCGTGACTATCCGGTGCTGCAGGCTTATGTTCTGGTCAGCGGCTGTACGCTGATCCTGGTGATGGTAACGGTCGATCTGCTGATCGCTTATCTCAATCCCAAGATAAAGCTGGGTGAGCGGTCATGAAAAAATCAAACCTGCAATTTTACTGTGCGGCCAGTGTGCTGCTGCTCATTATCGGCGCCAGTATCCTGGCACCGCTCCTGGTTACACACAATCCCTTTGAACCCGATATGGCAAACCGTCTGCAGCCGCCCTCCTGGCAGCATTTTTTTGGTACTGACGCTCTGGGACGCGATATGTTCAGCCGCATTCTTTACGGTGGCCGTGCTTCGATCCTGCTTTCACTGGCTTCGGCAATTCTGTCGCTTGGTGTCGGCCTGGTAATCGGTCTCTTCTGCGGCTTTTACGGCGGCAAATTGGATATGCTGTGCACTGTCGCCAGCAACATTTTCCAAGGCATTCCGGGCAGCTGCTTTATGATCGCCATTGCCGGCATTTTCGGTCCTAGCATCAAAAGTCTGGTACTGGCGCTGGTCATTACCTCCTGGGCCGGGTTTTCCCGTATCGTGCGCGCTGAAGTCATGCAGCTTAAAGAAGAACCTTTCATCGAAGGTCTGCGCTGTCTGGGATGCAGTGACAGTCGGCTGCTGCTGCATCACATCATTCCCAATATTGTCAACAAGCTGCTTATTCTGGTCACTATCCGTGTGGGACGCGGTATTCTGTCCATTGCCGGACTCAGCTTCCTCGGCCTGGGCGTTCAGCCGCCGACTCCCGACTGGAGCGTGATGGTCAGCGATGCTGTTTTGTATTACCGCAGTTCACCGCATCTGATTTTGATACCCGGAGCCTGCATCTTTTTTCTGATCTACGCTATCAATAATCTGGGCGAATTTATGCGTGACAACCTGGATGTACGCTTTAATGAGGTGCGTAAATGGTAACTTTAAACTCTGCAGCACTTGATCTGGTGCTGCATCAGCTTTACGTGCACTTTCCTGTCCCCGGTGGACTGGTTCGGGCCGTTGACGGTGTTGACATCTGCTTCCGTCACCAACAAATCACTGGTATCATCGGAGAAAGCGGCTGCGGTAAATCCGTTTTGGGGCAGGCTATTTTAGGCATTCTGCCCGATTATGTCGCTCGCAGCGGCAATATTTTCTACCGCAGTACAGATATTCTGGCATACAACACTTCCCTGCCCGGTTTTTACGGACAGCAAATCGCCCTGATACCTCAAAATCCCGGCGACTCGCTCAACCCGCTGCGCACAATAGGCAGGCAATTCGACGATATCCTGCAGACTGCCGGACTCAATGATAAAACCAACCAGCGCAAGCAACAGCTGCTGACCTTTTTCGGATTACCGGATGCAGAGCGCGTACTCGCCGCTTATCCGCATGAGCTTTCGGGAGGTATGCTGCAGCGCGTATTATGCGCGATGAGTATTTGCTGCTCGCCCCTGTGGCTTCTGGCCGACGAACCTACCAAAGGACTGGACGAAACAGCCTGCGGCGTTGTTTATGAAAATCTGCAGAAAATAAAAACCAGCCAGTCACTGGGTATGCTCATCATCACCCACGACTTACAGCTGGCACGTTCTATCTGCGCCGACATCGCCGTTATGTATGCCGGCCAGATCGTCGAATACGGTCCCCAAGTCCTTACCGGCCCACGCCATCCATATACCCAGGCTTTCTTGGCAGCACTGCCGGAAAACGGCTTTCAGCCGCTGCCTGGCCTGCCGCCATTACCGCAGGATCATTTGCCCGGCTGTCGGTTTGCGCCGCGCTGCCCCAGCTGTCAAAAACGCTGTCTGCAGGAAGTCCCGCCTGTCTATGACAGCGGCACCGCGAAAGTGAGGTGCTTCCTCTATGCTTGAAGCTGTCGAAGTTTCTAAAAAATATTGGGACCGCAGCAGCGGCAGGCAATACGATGTTTTACAAAGCTGCAGTCTGCAGATCGCTGCCGGAGAAGCAGTCGGTATGATGGGACCCAGCGGCTGCGGCAAAAGTACTCTGGCACGTGTATTGCTGCGGCTTCTGCCGACAGACAGCGGCCGTATCATCTTTCAGACGCAGGACGTGACTCAGCTGTCTCAGAAACAGCTGAAACCCTTTCGCCAGCAAGTACAGTTCATATCGCAGCGTCCTGAAAGCTTTTTTGATCCGCTGCTGAAATTGGGTGCCAGCCTGCGTGAACCGCTGCAGATATTTGATCTGCCTGACAGCAGCGAGATTATCGAAGCCGCACTGGCCACAGTCAAACTGTCACCTGCCCTGCTGGACCGTTATCCGCATCAGGTCAGCGGCGGCGAAGTACAGCGCCTGAGTATCGCCCGTGCGCTTTTGCTTAAACCGAAACTGCTTATCCTGGACGAGCCGACATCAATGCTGGATATCTCCGTCCAGGCACAGATCCTACAGCTTTTAAAAAATATTCGCCGGCAGGAACAGATGGCGTTCCTCTTTATCTCCCATGACAAAGCCGTAATCAATTATATGTGCGACCGCCAGCTATATATGCAGGAAGGCAGGATCACCTGACAAAAAAACACCCAACGCTATGCGTTGGGTGTTTTACTTTAATAAGAACATCAGTACCGCTTCTCCTGCCGTTACAGCCATTGTCCCAGTACTTCCTGCAGCCGTTCGATACTGACCGGCTTGCTCAGATGCTCGTTCATCCCGGCATTGAGCGCCATCTTGATATCTGAAGAAAATGCGTCAGCCGTCATTGCCACAATTGGTATCTGCCGCGCATCTTCACGCGCCAGCCTGCGAATCTCCCTGGTCGCTTCATAGCCGTTCATAACAGGCATCCGCACATCCATCAATATCATTTCATAATAGCCGGGCGCCGATGCATTAAACATTTCCACTGCCCGCCTGCCATTTTCAGCACCCTCGCAGACTACCCCCAGGCTTTGCAGAAACTCCAGAGCGATCTCCATATTCAGGTCATTATCTTCAACGATCAGGACCCGGTGTCCCGAAAAATCACTCCTGCCCGCAGGCTTTACTGCCGGCAGCGGTTTTCTTGCAGCATCGCCCAGCCAGCGCAGCGGCAGCGTTAAGGTAAACTTTGCGCCGCCTTCCGGCCTGTTGGCAGCTTCGATAGTGCCGGCCATCAAATTTGTCAGGTTCTTACAGATCGCCAGCCCCAGGCCCGTCCCCTCGATTTTACTGGTTCGGCTGTCTTCGCCGCGTTCAAACATATCAAAAATTTTCGGCAGCAGTTCCTCCGGCAGCCCTGTGCCGTTATCGCTGACAGCAAAAACATACTGCGAACGCTGCGGGATCATTGAAGAAAGCTCCTGCAGCCCCAAAATGATTTCTCCGCCTTCCGGAGTATATTTGACCGCATTGCCTAAAATGTTCAGCAAAATCTGCTTGAGATGCGTACTGTCGGCCAAAACCTCCGCATGGGCCAGTTCTTCAAGCTCCAGCTGCAGACGCTGCCGTTTTTTAGCGGCCACCGGGCGGATGATATTTAGTACATCCTCCAGCAGCTGCGGCAGGCTCAGCTCATCATCTGTTAAAATAACTTTACCGCTTTCGATCTTCGACATACTTAAAATACTGTTGATCAGCTCCAGCAAATGGGCGGAGCTGCTGCCAATTTTATTAAGACAGTCCAGCGTTTTGACTTTATTCTCAATATTCTGCCTGGCGATAGTCGTCATTCCGATGATCGCATTCATGGGCGTACGGATATCATGGCTCATCTGCGACAAAAAAGCGCTTTTCGCCTCATTAGCAGTATGCGCCGCCACCAAAGCTTCCTTCAATTCCTGCTGCTGTTCCATCTCACGGCGGCGCTCATCATCAATAAAACGCGCCACCAAGACCGCCTGTTGTTTTTTCGAACCGCTGTAATCCGGCAGATATGAAACCATCAGACTGATCCATTTATAGACCCCGCCGTTTTTGCGACGCAGCTCCATTTCCAGCTTATCACCGGTTTTAGTCAAAACCCGGCGCATCTCCCGTAAATTAAAACGCTGCCTGAATTTATTCCAGTCCTCGCGCGGTACTACATCTCTGGTATAGGCCAGAAATTCCTCACAAGTGCCGTTATACGGGTAGTCCACGCATTTTTGCCCGGTCAGCTCAACAAAATGATAAGTACCTGCGTCCAGATCAAAATGCACTACGGCATAATAAATATCGCCCAGCACGTGATTGATCTCATAATTAAGGCTTTCGACCAGCTGCTTTTCCTGCTGCATCCGTTTCCAGGCGTCGATATCGCGCATCGTACCCACAACGCGTACCGGCAGTCCCTGTTCATAAACAGTCGTTGCCTGCACTAAATACCACTTGTTATCTATCTGTTCGTCAATATAACGGCGCATCCTGATTTCCAGGGCTTCTTCACTGCGTTCACCGCGCAACAGGCCCAGCCAAGCCTCCCGATCCGATGGATCGACAAGATTTTCTTTTATGACCACGGAAAGATAATCCGGGATATAACTGCGCCGTGTTTTTTCCTGAGAATTTTCAGAAGCTATATTGCTCCAGGAATGCATCACCTGTAATCTGATATCATATTCAAACAGCAGATCTATACTGGATTCCATCGCGACCCGGTAACGTTCTTTTTCCTCGTACAGCTGCCGTTCCATATCCCTGCGCTGGGTAACGTCGCGCATAAAACAGCCGCAGTAGCCGTACATCGGCTGATAGCAGTCGACCGACAGATATTTTTTTAAATTTTCGTTATAATCCTCGATATTTTGGGTCAGACCTTCCAACGCTGTTTTCGTATAGATATTCAGCCATTTGGCGCCGTTATCGCCCCAAATATCGCTGAAAGACATTCCCAAAAGATAATTTTTACCGTCGATACCCAAAAAAGAGGCACAGGCGCTGTTGGCATAAACAAAGATAAAATCCTGAGGCAGTCCGCTTGCATCGGCCTCTACCCTCAATACATATACTGGCAGCGGCAGCTTATCAAACTGCATCATCATACCACGCTGCATCGCGGCAAAATCTTTGTTGAATTGTTCTAATAAAAGCTTCTTTTCCAAGCTTTCTCACCCTTCCGCGGCCAAAGCCAAGGTTATCTTACAGCATGCCCGTACAAAAACCTGTCGACGATCAGATCCGCCAGTTCAGCATCGGTAAATTCAGGCTGACCCACATAGTGCAGCACCGACATCGTTACCCCGCCGAATAAATGGTGCGCCGTGATCGTAGGCTGCCCCTGCTTCATAAAGCCAGTCTCCATACCTTCGCTGATGATCGTCACCAGACATAGGACCTGCTCCCTGATCAGATTACGGTACCGCAGGATACGGTTATATTCATCTTCAGACAGAGTATCACCGTACAAAGAACTCATTTCCCAGGAACCATCGTTTAAAAATACCGGATGAAAGCCGCGCTGATTGCCGCTCACCTCATACCATAAAATCCGATACAGATCCTTATTATCCCGCAGAAACGGCAGCAGCGCCAGCATATAGCTTCTGATTTTTTCGCTGGTGCTTTTACCTGAAGCAACCACCTCCTGCAGGCATTGCAGGAAAGGCTCTATCTTACTGGCGACAAGCGTATAAAATAAGTTATCCTTATTGCCGAAATATTTATAGACCGTGCCCTTACCTGTATCCGCAAGCGCAATGATCTCGTCTAAAGTCGCCTGCACATAGCCGCGGCGGCTGAAAACTTCCTCTGCTGCCAGCAATATTCTCTGATCTTTAGGTAAGGTTTTGTCTATTTCGCGCATAAATCAAACTTCCTTTCAATAAATATTTCTATTTCTCCATTATTATATATTATTATAAGTTTTTTAGACAAACTTTACAAATTTATCTTTCCAAACTTCACTTTGTTTCATCAAAAAATTTTGCTATTTTATTTTTTCACAATTTTAGGGCTTTATATCGCCGATGCTTTCCTATATAATAGAGTTGAAATCACAGAAAACTATTATTTATTTTTTCTAATTATTTTTGTTCCGCTTAAGGCGGATAGTTTTTGAGAAAGAAGGAGGTCGCGATTATGAGTCTGAAGGTCCATACAAATCGCTGCAAAGGCTGCGGGATCTGCGTAGCATTTTGCCCCAAACAGGTTTTGGCAATCAGCGAGATCGAAAAAGTAGAGGTGGTCGCCGAGGATAAATGTATCCAATGCGGCCAGTGCGAAACACGCTGCCCTGACTTTGCGATTTTTGTAGAAAAGTAAAACGGAGGAGTTGAAATCATGTCCAAAATCCTTTTGTTACAAGGCAACCAGGCAGTGGTCGAAGGCGCCATCGCTGCCGGTGTAAAATTTTTCGGCGGCTACCCTATCACACCCTCTACCGAAGTTGCTGAATCTTTGGCTGAACGCCTGCCTCTCGTCGGCGGTAAATTCATCCAGATGGAAGACGAGATCGCTTCCATGGGCGCTATTATCGGCGCAGCGCTGACCGGCAAAAAAGTTATGACCGCGACCAGCGGACCCGGCTTTTCTTTAAAACAGGAGCTGATCGGTTATGCCTGCATGGCCGAGATCCCTTTGGTCATCGTCAACGTGCAGCGCGTAGGCCCGTCTACCGGCCAGCCTACCTCTCCTTCCCAGGGCGACCTGATGCAGGCCCGCTGGGGCACGCACGGCGATCACTGGCTCATTGCCCTGACCCCGGCCAGCGTGCCTGAATGCTTTGAACTGACGCTGCGCGCTTACGCTCTCAGCGAAAAATACCGTGTTCCCGTTGTACTGCTGATGGACGAAGTTATCGGTCATATGCGAGAGAAGATCGAACTGCCGGACGATTACAGCGAGATCCCGCAGGCAGAACGTAAACAGCCTGAATGCAGCCCCGAAGAATTTAAAGCCTACGCTACCGACAACAGCCTTGTACCCGCCATGCCCGCTTTCGGCAGCGGCTACCGCTGGCACGTCACCGGTCTGGTACACGATGATACCGGTTTCCCGAAAGGTACACCGGCTGCTACTTTAGCCGCTACCAACCGTCAGCATGACAAACTTTACAACAATCTTGACGACATCGTCCAGGTAGAAAACTACCAGATGGAAGATGCCGAATATGCAGTTATCGCCTTCGGCGGCGGTGCCCGCACCGCTTACGAAGCTGTCGATATGGCACGCAGGGAAGGTCTCAAGGTCGGCCTGATGCGCCCGATCACGATCTGGCCGCTGGCTGACAGGCAGATCAAAGAACTGGCCTCCAAGGTCAAAGGTATTTTGGTGCACGAGCTCAACTACGGACAGTACGTACTGGAAGTAGAGCGCGTCGTCGCAGGACAGGTACCGGTTGCGCTGTACGCAAAATACGACAACGAACCGGCTACCCCCGCTCAGCTGCTGGCTGAGATCAAAAAGGCCATGGCCTAAGAAGGAGAGGAGATTTGATTATGAACATGGAAGCAATGATCGATAAATATTTCCGTCCGGGCCGCCTGCCTCATATCTGGTGCCCCGGCTGCGGCAACGGTGTCGTTACCGGCACCATCGTCAAGGCAGTTGCCAAGCTTGACCTTGATAAAGACAAAGTCGCAGTTATTTCCGGCATCGGCTGCAGCAGCCGTGCCTCCGGCTATTTAGATTTCAATACAGTCCATTCCGCACATGGACGCGCTTTGCCGGTAGCGACCGGCGTTAAACTGGCTGACCCCGGCCTGACTGTCATCGTCGTTACCGGCGACGGCGACGCTACAGCGATCGGCGGCAACCACCTGATCCACGCTGCCCGCCGCAACATCGATATGACCGTCGTACTTTACAACAACAGTATTTACGGTATGACCGGCGGCCAGTATTCGCCTTTGACACCGACAGGCTCCAAAGCGACGACGGCTCCTTATGCGACGATCGAACAGGACTTCAACGTAGCCGAGCTGGTCAAAGCGGCCGGCGCTACCTTTGTTGCCCGCGGTACCACTTTCCATGCCCAGATCCTGGCCGACCTGATTGCCAAGGGTATCGAACACAAAGGCTTCAGCCTGATCGAAGCTGTTACTGCCTGCCCCATCTCCTACGGACGCCAGAATAAAATGGGCGGTCCTGCCGACATGATGAAATGGCAGCGCGACCACGCAGTACCGCTGGCAGCCTGGGATAAAATGACCGAAGAACAAAAAGCGGGCAAATTCCCGATCGGCGTACTGTATCAGGTTGAAGGCAGACAGGAATATACAGCAGCCTACGACGAGCTGATCGCCAGAGCGCAGGGAGGTAAATAATCATGAAACAGGAATTACGTTTATCCGGTACCGGCGGCCAGGGCCTGATCACAGCCGGCATCATTCTGGCAGAGGCGGCGCTTTTAGACGGCAAGCTGGCGATCCAGTCCCAGTCTTATGGCCCGGAAGCCAGAGGCGGCGCCTCCAAAGCAGAGGTCATTATCTCTGATGAAGCGATCCACTTCCCGAAAGTGACCGACCCGAACCTGCTGCTGGCAATGAGCCAGGAAGCAGCTACCAAATATTCACACGACCTGACGGCAGGCAGCGTTATGATCACCGACAGTCTTTTCGTCAGCGACGTGCCGGACTTCGGCGGCAAGGTCTACGAGCTGCCGATCACCCACAGCGCCAAAGAAGTGCTTGGCAAAGCGCTTTTTGCCAACATCATCGCGCTGGGAGCTTTGGTGAAGCTGACCGGCATCGTCAGTGAAGAATCGCTGGTCAAAGCTGTTTTGAACCGCGTACCGAAAGGCACTGAAGAAAAAAATAAACAGGCATTGCAGGTTGGTATGGATCTGATCAAATAAGCTGCTGTAATCCCCGGCATTATTAATAATGCCGGGGATTTTTGCGCATTCCGCCCCCTTATGTGTTATAGTAGTAATATACACATCAACATTACGAGGTAAAAACATGTTAACCCAACAACTTGCTGCATCCCGCAGCGAAGACGACGGACGTATCTCCGATATGTCTTTCCATGATGAAACTCTGAATAATGAAGACCTCAGCAAAATCATTTTTCACAATGTCCAGTTCAGCAAATGCCGCTTTACACGCTGTGATTTCTCACAATCACGCTTTTTGTCAGTCGCTGTAAAAAACTGTGATTTTTCCAACTGTAATTTCAGCGAAAGCTTTTGGAAACAAGTAACTATCACCGACAGCCGCGGCAACGGTGCCGATTTCTCACAAAGCTGCTGCAAGGAATTGACCTTGTGTGACAGTTCCTTTGCATACGCCAATTTCTCCAAATCACAATGGGAAAACTCTGCCGTCAGCAACTGCTCTTTCAAAGAGTCCTTCTGGGCTGAAGTACGCCTGAAGAAACTTACTTTAGCAGCTTCAGTTTTCAGCGGTGCCGACTTCTTTAAAACACCTCTTAAAGACCTTGATTTTTCAGACTGCAAAATCGATGGCATTACTGTTTCAGAAACTTTTAAAGAACTGCGGGGCATGCAGATCAATTTACTGCAATCCGCTGACATTGCCAGACTGCTGGGCATCAAAATAGTTTAAAATCCCGGCTGGCTTTATTTTAATTTTCACACACAACATATAAAACCTGGATTGCTGTTATCAAAAATAACAATAATCCAGGTTTTATATTTTTCTTGATTAATATATTTAACTTTTTATTTTTATATTCATTTAAAAAATGTTATAATTTTAATATAAAAAATTATTTATTATCGTCCTGTTTATCAGGGGGAGGATCTGCAATGAAACGCTTTGACAAAAAACTAAATGCCCAGGATATCATTAACGCTATTCCCGGCGGCGTCGCAATCTATAAAGTTTCCGACATCTTTGAAACGGTTTACTATTCTGACGGCGTACCCGCTCTTTCCGGCTATAGCCGCGATGAATATGACCTGCTCATAAAACAGGATGCTGCTGATCTTATCTATCAGGAAGATGCCGCTATGGTCATTCGGAAGATACGCCAGGTACTGGAAGCCGGAAAATCGGCAAGCTTTGAATTCCGCAAACAGCATCGCGACGGACACATCGTCTGGGTCAATGTTCACGCCCGGAAAATAGGCGAAGACGGCGGACATCCCCTTCTGCAATGTGTATTCCACAATATTTCCGCCTTCAAACAGGCCCGAGAAGAGCTGGCACACGTCATCAATTCTATTCCCGGCGGCATTGCTGCCTATGATTTTAATGATATGCAGAATCCCCGGCGTCTGTTTTGTTCCGATGGTGTTGCTAAACTTTTCGGCTGCAGTGACGCAGCTGATCTGCAGCATTATGCGGCCAATCCCTGGAGTATGGTTTTTAAAGAAGACTATCAGCGGGTCTACGATGCTTTCCAGCATATGTTCATCAGCAGTGACACTCTTGATCTTTCTTATCGTATCACCCGAAAAGATCAGGTACTGGAATGGGTCCATCTGAATGGCAAAGCTATCAACGGCATCTTTTATGCCGTTTTTACCGGTATGTCCGATGAAGCCAAATTATTCCAGCAGATCAGCAACGAAGCGGCCCAGGGTATCTATGTCATTGATAAAAAGAACCATGACCTGCTGTATTACAATGAAAACGTAGAACTTTTTTTAACAGGTAAAAACAATGCCTGGGGTAAAAAATGCTACACCGCCCTGCACGACAAACAGACTCCCTGTACCTTCTGCCCTTTATCAATGATCAAAAATATCGAAAAACCACAGGAGCTTACCTTCGCAAACGGCAAAAGCTACGAGATCCGTGCCAAAGAACTTGAATGGAACGGTCTGCCTGCTTACACGCTTTTTATTAACGATATTACCGATAAAATAACCAGTTCGCGCAAAACCGAGCAACTGGAACAGTTTTATCAGACCCTTGTCCAGAATCTTCCTGGCGGCATTGCAGTCATCCGTTTTGATATGGCAAAAAAACAAATGCTCCCCGAATATATTTCCGAGGGTTTCGCCGCCATGACAGGTATGTCCACTGACGAAGCTTACGCACTTTACAAAAACGATGCCACAGCTGGCGTCCATCCGGACGACCTTGACTATATCATTGGCCGATTGAATCAGCATCTCAAGAAGCACCTTGATACCTGCGAAAGTATCTACCGGCTGCGCAAAAAAGACGGCAGTTATATCTGGATCAAAAACAATTCTTCACTCATTTTAAGCCCAAACGAAATACCGCTTATTTATGCAGTTTACAGTGATATCACCAAAGAAATAGAAGCGCAGAACAAGCTGCGCCAAAAATACAATGATCTTTTACTTCGTCAGCAGAACTATCCGCTTTCTAACGAAATTCTCAGCGGTTACTGCGATATAACCGCCAACAGGATCCTGCGTATTTACGACAAAACAGGTATCGATCCCCTGCAAAAATTTGGTTTCGAGCGCCAGAACTTTTTCAAGGGGCTGGCCACTCTTATCGAAAGCCCGGAAGAACGACAGCACTTCCTTAATACCTTCCTCAATGCCCCGCTGCTGGAAAAATTTGCTCAGGGCATCAACAGTCAGGAACTAGAATGCTTTATCCGTATGCCTCATGATAACAGCGGTCATTACCTTAAATGTGTCATCAATATGATAGAATCACCGGATAACGGCCACACGATCGGCGTACTTTCCGTGCTCGATCTGACACAATTTAAGATCAACGACCAGATATCGATGCATCTGGCGCACGCCCATTATGACTTTATCGCCACCTGTGATTTCAACAGCGACAGTTATCAGCTCTTTTTCACAAACAGCAAAGCAAATCTGCTGCCGCCCGAACAGGGAAGCTACAGCCAAAATATCGTCGCCTTCCTGCAGGCCTTCACTGTACCTAAAGACCGGGAATTTTGTCTTGAGATGTTTGACCCCGCCAATATGCAGCGGCGGCTGTATCACGAAAATTCCTACTCCTTCCATTATTCACTGAAGGATGAACAAGGACATATCTATACTAAAAATATGATCGTATTCCTGATCGATCAGCGGCTGAATAAAGTCGGTATGGCCCGAGCCGATATCACAGACTACGTACGGGAACAGCGAGCGCTGCTGAATACGCTGGCCTATACCTTTGAGCAGCTCAGTATCATCAATCTGGTGACAAAAGAATTTACAATGTATACCCGCAAATCTGTACTGCAAAATCTGTCACCCTATAAATGCGCGGACTTTAACAGAGCACTGCACAAGCTCAGCCTTCCTTATACTAAACTGGCAGCGGATGAAACTGCGGCAGAAAAATTTTCTTTGCCGGTCATCCTCAGCAGGCTGGCAGAAAAACCGCAGGGTTACGAATTTACGCTGCCGTATCTTGCTAATGACGGCAGCGAAAAGAACAAACAGATCAACGTCCTTTGGGGCGACGAAGGTCATCATACGATTTGTCTTGTCCGATGTGATGTTACTGATATCATCAGCGCCGAAAAAAATTCCAGATCTGTACTGCAAAATGCCTTGGATCTGGCTCAGGAAGCCAACCGCGCCAAAACAGATTTTCTCTCCGCTATGAGCCACGACATCCGCACGCCCATGAACGCGATCATCGGTATGACGGATCTGGCCCTGGACGATCTGGATAACCGACAGCATCTCAGCGAATATCTTGATATTATCAAAAGCTCTTCGTCACATCTGCTGACGCTGATCAATGACATTCTGGATATGAGCCGCATCGAAAAAGGCAAACTGAAACTGGCGCGTACCTCGTTCAACTTGTCCGTCGAAATAGACAGATTCTGCAGCCGTTACCAGCTGTTGATGGATAAAAACAGCCTTAACTTCCTGCATAACGCAGAACTTCTTCACTGCAATTGTATCGGTGATACCGCACAGCTGCAGCGGATCTGGGATAACCTTGTCAGCAACGCCTGTAAATTCACACCTCCGGGTGGCACTGTTACCTTCAGCGCCTGCGAGCTCCCTTCAGACAATGAGCGGCTCGGCTGGTATAAATTTACGATCAGCGATACCGGTATCGGTATCGACAGCGAAAGCCTGCAGCATCTATTCGATCCTTTTTTCCGCAGCAGCGACGTCATCAGCAAGCATATCGAAGGTTCCGGACTGGGACTTGCCATCGTCAAAAATATCGTCGATTATAAAGGCGGTACGATTTCCGTAACCAGCAGGCAGGGTGAAGGTACGACTTTTACTGTTACACTGCCGCTGCACTTCGATACTGCAGCTGAACATCCTGTAGAAAAACCAACGCACACTTTTGGCAGCGCTGATTTTGATTTTTCAGGGAAATCGCTTCTTCTGGCAGAAGATCATCCGATCAATCAAAAGGTCGCCGAACTGATTTTGGAAAAAACGGGTGCGGCAGTCACGATCGTTGAAAACGGTCTGCAGTGCACAGAGCTTTTCACTGGATCTGCAAAGGGCAGCTTCGATGCTATCCTGATGGATATCCAGATGCCCGTCATGAACGGCTATGAAGCCGCCCAGGCTATCCGCAGCAGTACACATCCACAGTCAGCAACGATCCCTATTATTGCCATGACTGCCAACGCTTTTGCCGAAGATATTAAAAATGCGCTGTCAGCTGGTATGAACGCCCATATTGCCAAACCTATCGACCCGCAGAAGCTCTATGAAACTCTGGCAGCTTATATCAAATAACAAAAAACACTGTTACGTATATACGTAACAGTGTTTTTGCATTTTGACTACCGCTTGGCCCAGCTCCAGACCTCACGTGTCAGCCAGATAAAAAAGACCCCTGAAAAATCCAGGATCACGTCCGTAACCAAGGCACTGCGCCCCGGAGCATGCAGCTGAATATATTCATCGCTAACGGCTACTGCCAAACCTAAAAACAAAATATACCCTGTCGCTGTACGATGACTGACACCGAACGCCGCGTAAACATTGCACAGGATCACGCCCAGGATAGCAAACTCCAAAAAGTGTGCCAGCTTGCGGATATTATAATCCAGGTTCTGCTGCGGTACATCAATGCCGAACCATTTCCCCATACCGGTCAGAATCGAGCCGACCAGTTCACTGGCCCGGTGTGATTCTGCCGCCGGCATAGAAGAATTATAAAAAATAAAAGCTACAAAAACGATCAGTAAAAGCAGCCATACAAATCTTCTCACGGTCTTACTTACCTCGCCTTATAAATTTCTGCTTAACATATCCATGACCATCATATTGCTGACGATGCCAATACCGCCTGGAACAGGCGTAAAAGCGCTGGCTTTAGCGCTGACGGCAGGGTCAACGTCACCTACCAGACCGCCTTCGACAGCATTGATACCAACATCGACGATCACGACGCCTTCTTTGACCATTTCAGGTTTAATGAAAGCCGGTACACCCACAGCGGCAACGATGACATCAGCACCGCGCAGCACATCCGCAATATCCCTGGTCCGGGAATGGCAGACAGTGACCGTAGCATGCTCCTGCAGGAGCAGCAGCGCCACAGGCTTGCCAACTACATTACTGCGCCCGACAACAACGACGTTTTTCCCCTTTAACTCAATACCGTAATGAGACAGAGTCGCCATACAGGCCCGCGGAGTGCACGGTGCCCAGCGGCTGCGCCCTAAAAAGACTTCTCCGACGCTTTTAGGGTTTAAACAGTCCACGTCTTTGCTCATAGTGATAGCGGCACCGACCGCATCGCCGTCGATATGCTTCGGCATCGGCATCATCGGCAGGATACCTGTCACATAACGGTTATGATTAAGTTTTTTGATGGCGGCAATAACTTCTTCCTGTGTCGCGGTTGCCGGCAGCGCCAGCACCTTGGACTCGCCGCCCAGACTTTCGACCAGTTTTACCAGACGGTCTTTATAAACATGCGAAGCAGGGTCATCTCCCACCACAATGATCGCCAGGGTAACTTTTATACCTTTTTCCTTTGCTGCTGCGATCTTGGCTGAAATGGTTTCTCTATATGCATCGGCAACGGGCTTACCCTTCATCAACAAAGTTTCCATTGCTACAACTCCCCTTAAAACAAGCCGCTGATGACACCGTCATCACTGACATCGATTTTCTCTGCTGCCGGCACCTTCGGCAGACCGGGCATCGTCATGATATCACCTGTCAGCACGACTACAAAGCCTGCGCCGGCAGAGATCCTGCAGTTTTTGATCGTCATGGTAAAACCGCTGGGACGACCGAGCAACGTCGGATCATCCGAAAACGAATACTGGGTCTTAGCCATACAGATCGGCAGATTGCTATAACCCAGACTTTCAAAATCCTTCAAAGCAGTTTCTGCTTCTTTAGCATAAACTACATCGCCGGCACCGTAAATCTCACGCGCCACAGTTGCGATTTTTTCCTTTAAGGTCAGCTCGGAAGCATAGATAGGAGCAAAATCAGCCTTGCCGCTTTCTGCCAGCGCAACAACCTCTTTAGCCAGCTCCACGCCGCCGGCGCCGCCTTTGGCAAAAACGTCGGACAATGCAACATTGACGCCATGTGCGGCACAGTGGGCACGTACAGCTTCCAGCTCTTCCGGAGTATCCTGAGCAAAAATATTGATGGCTACTACCAGAGGCAGGCCGAATTTTTTAATATTTTCAATGTGTTTTTCCAGATTGACGATACCTTTTTTCACAGCGTCAACATTCGGCGCAGTCAAGTCTGTCTTCGGCACCCCGCCATGCATCTTCAATGCGCGCACTGTAGCAACCAGCACAACCGCATCCGGCTTCAACCCGGCATAACGGCATTTGATATCAAAGAATTTTTCAGCGCCCAGATCAGCGCCGAAGCCTGCTTCTGTAATCGTATAATCAGCCAGCTTCATAGCCGTCTTAGTTGCCATCACGCTGTTGCAGCCGTGGGCGATATTGGCAAACGGGCCGCCGTGAATGATCGCCGGCACATTTTCCAGTGTCTGCACAAGATTAGGCTTCACAGCATCCTTCAAAAGAGCAGCCATAGCGCCGTGGGCCTTGATCTGCCCTGCGGTAACCGGCTTACCGTTATAATCATAAGCAACAATGATCTTGCTTAAACGTTCTTTTAGATCGTGCAGACTGCTGGCCAGGCACAAAATAGCCATGACCTCAGAAGCCACGGTAATATCAAACCCGTCCTGACGCGGTACGCCATGCGCCTTGCCGCCCAGTCCGACAACAATATTACGCAGCTCGCGGTCATTCATATCAACAACACGTTTCCAAACGATCCGGCGCGGGTCGATATTCAAAGCATTGCCCTGCTGCACATGGTTATCGACCATTGCCGCAAGCAGCATGTGCGCGGACGTGATCGCATGAAAATCACCTGTAAAATGCAGGTTGATATCTTCCATCGGCACCACCTGAGAATAACCGCCGCCGGCTGCGCCGCCCTTAACGCCCATACAGGGACCCAGCGAAGGCTCGCGCAAAGCTACGATAACGCTTTTATCGATCTTGGCCAGGCCCTGGGCCAGACCTACGGTAGTAGTCGACTTGCCTTCGCCTGCCGGCGTAGGCGTAATAGCCGTTACCAAAACCAGCTTGCCTGCCGGTTTATCTTCCATGCGGCGGATCAGATCCATAGATAATTTAGCCTTGTAACGTCCGTACATTTCAATATCTTCTTCACCGATGCCGAGCTTCGCGGCAACCTCCGTGATCGGCAGCATCTTAGCCTGCTGAGCAATTTCAATATCTGATAACATAAATAAACGCCCTCCTCTTCACTTATACCTGTGAACCATCTTGTATATCTTCTGTGCCGGCAGATTTTTTCCTGCTGTTCTGACAGCATCCTTATGTATACATTTAGATGTTTTTATTCAAACCAGATTTCCAGCTTCGTCCCCTCGGCAACGACTGTCCCCGGAGGCTGCGACTGTTTTCGAGCCCGGCCGCTGCCATGCGGTACCAGTACCAGACGTCCCTGCTGGATCAGTTCAGCCGTCTGCCGCATATCCAGCCCGCTGAAATCAGGCACTTTGATCTTACCGTCTGCCAGTATCTCCATCTGCGGCATCTTAGCCGGAGGCGGCACGATCGAATTCACAGCGGGATTGTTCTGAGCATGCTGCTCAAAAGACGGCAGCCCATCGCTGCTGCTGGGCTGGATGCCCTTAGCTACGAGGATCTGCTGCAATGTATCGCGGAATACCGGCGCCGAAACCTGCGAACCGTAAAAAGCTCCCTGAGGCGTATCCAGCATGATCAGCATCGCATACTGCGGCTTATCAGCAGGCACAAAGCCCACGAAAGAAGCAATATATTTACCGGCTGCATAACCGCCTGTTTCCGCAAGCTTCTCGGCGGTACCGGTCTTACCGGCAATACGGTAGCCTTTGATCCCCGCCGCTTTACCGCCGCCGGCGGCGACAACCTGCTCCATCATCCCGCGCATCTGGGCGGCAACTTCCTCACTCATCACCCGGCGCACTACTTTTTTCTGCCCCTGGCGCAGAACGCGTCCATCCGGCATCACGATCTTATCGATGATATACGGCTGCAAAAGCTCGCCGCCGTTAGCAATAGCGCAGATCGCACGCAGCATCTGCAGCGGCGTTACGGCAATGCCCTGACCGATAGACATGGTTGCAATATCCGGCTGATACATATGATCCGGATTATACAGGATCCCCTCTTCTTCACCCGGCAGCTCTACGCCGGTCACACTGCCGAAGCCGAACTTTTTGCTGTAATCGATCATCCGCTGCGCGCCCAGCTGCATCCCCAGCTGTACCATACCCGTATTGATCGAAAATTTTATAACATCCTGAAACGGTACCAGTCCCATGCCTTCCCCGTCCCAATTGCGTATCGTACGGTCGGCGATCTGAATACTGCCCGTATCGTTGATCATCGTGGTCGGCGTAATAATTTTTTCCGTCAGTCCCATCACGCCCACAATCGGCTTGAAAACCGAGCCCGGTTCGTAAATAGTCGAAACCGCGCGATTAGTCCAGCTGGTAGCCGGATATTTATAAAAAGTATTAGGGTCAAAGCTGGGCCGATTGGCCATGCCCAGAATAGCGCCTGTATTCGGGTCCATCAAGATGACCGCCGCACTGGCGGCTTTCGTATCCTTCATCGCCTTATCCAGCGCATCCTCCAGCACAAACTGGATCTTGCTGTCCAGGGTCAGATAGACTGAAGCCATCTTCTGCGGTCTGGCTTTATTGAAACCGCTGTCACCCATGGGGCGCCCCAATGCATCGACGACCTCCTGCTGCTGTGTTTCCGCCCCCTTGACTACCGAGTCCAAAGCCAGCTCGATACCGCTGAGACCGTTATCATCCGTACCGACAAAACCCAGTACCTGAGCCGCCATTGATTTTTTTGTATAATAGCGTTTACTTTCTTCTAAAAAATGCAGCCCCGGCAGCTTATTCTCACGAATGATCCGTTCTACTTCTGCCGCTTCCTTAGGCTCCATCGTTCGTTTGAGCCAAATGAAGCGGGCTTCTGTTGTAAAATCAGCATATAATTCGTCTGCTTTCATCTGCAGCACTCCGGCCAGTAAATCAGCGGCCAGCCGTTTGACGTCGCGTTCCGGCTTTTCGCCCTTTTTCGTCGGGTTATCCTGCATCTCGACCGGGTCGACATACAGAGATTTAGACATAATGCTGACTGCCAGCTCCTCGCCGTTGCAGTCCAAAATAGCTCCGCGCGGCGAATATTTAGTTACCTTGCCGGTAACCTGATTGGCAGCACGTCTGGCCAGCTCTTCGTTTTGAATGACCTGCAGCCAGATCAGCCGCAGAAACACCGTGCCAAAACCAAAAAAGATCAGCAGGCCGATAATGGCAAAACGTTTTTTACCGTTTTGCAGCGAAAACTTCTTCATCAGCGCTGCCACCTCCCCTCAGCGGGTGAAACGACACGCATCTGCGTCCTGCGTGTATCCGGCGACAGCCGCTCCAGATTTTCTCGTTTACACTCGTCACGATAAACTGAAAGCACCAGTCCGATCGAAGCCAAAGTTATCAGCATCGAAGTACCGCCATAACTGATAAAGGACAAAGGCACGCCGATTACAGGCAGCAGCCCGCACACCATTGCCATATTGGCAACCGCCTGTCCCACGATCAGCAGGCTGACGCCGGAAACAAGGATAAAGCCCCGTTCATCTTTAGTATTCATGGCAATGCGGAAAAATGCCGCCGCCAGCAGCAGAAACACCAAAATCAGGATCGCCGCACCCAGCAGTCCCCATTCCTGACAAAAGATAGCAAACGCAAAATCTGTATGCGCCTCAGGCAGATAAAAGAACTTGCCGCTGCCCTGCCCCCACGGCAAACCAGTCAGACCGCCGCTGCCGATCGACATCAACGACTGTACCATCTGATAGCCCGTATTAGCCTCGTCGCTCCACGGGTCCAGCCACACTTTGATCCGCTGCAGCCGGTAAGGAGCCATGATCGCCCCGGCCACCGCCACTGCGCCTAAAATCCCCAGCAGGCCTACTACCTCGCGCAGACGCAGACCTGCCAAAATATACAGACCCACCATCAGCGCTACAATAATAGCCGCCGTACCCATATCCGGCTGTTTCAAAACCAGAATGCCGTAGATCACCGTCCCCACAAAAGGCCAGACGGTATCCTTATTCAGCAGACTGATCGACTGACGCTTACGCAGCATTTCACCAAGCAGAGCCGCTCCCAGAAGGATCACGGCAATCTTCGCCAGCTCTGAAGGCTGAATAGAAATTCCGCCCACATACAACCAGCGCTGAGCACCCTTATTAGTCGTACCGATCAGATCTACTAAAAGCAGCAGGCTGCCGACACCAAAATAGATGGCTTTCAGCCAAAAATCGTTGAGCCACGTTTTATACGAAGGCGCACGAAATCCCAGCCACAGCATCAGCATCAGTCCGGCTGCGCCAAAAATCAAGTACCGCTTCAGATAATAATAACCATCCTCAAACATATCCCGCGCTTCGACAAAGCTGGCGCTGAACACATTGATACAGCCCACGAGCATCAGCAGTAAAGTCAGGCTGATGATCGCATCCTTGGGATTATCCCAGATCAAAAATCGTTTCTTCATAACAGCCTCTCTTAAAATACCACTTCACAAAAATTTATCGGTGTTCCCAAAGAGCTGAATTTACGCTCATATTCCGTCTGCACTTCATTATCATAATCTGAGTTATGCAGATTATAGCTCAACGCAATGATCTCCAGGCCAAATTCCTTAAATTCCTCAACTGAAAAATCGAACAGCGCTCTGTTATCCGTTTTAAAGCGCAGGTGTCCGCCTTTTCCTAAAAGTCTTTGATATTTCGCCAAGAAATTACGATGCGTCAGCCGGCGTTTGGCGTGACGCGCTTTCGGCCACGGATCGCTGAAATTCAAATATAATTCTTTGATCTCGCCCGGCTCGAACCAGTCCTCCATATGCTCTGCATTAGCGCAGATGACCTTGATATTATCCATCTTATTTTCTTTGGCAGTTTTACCGGGATAATAAGCAATATCGTGTTGCGTTTCCACACCAATAAAAGCCTTTTCCGGATGCAGCTCCGCCATCCCGATAATAAAGCGGCCTTTGCCGCAGCCAATCTCCAGACATAAACGCTTACCGGGAAACAGTTCCTGCCAGCGTCCTTTATAATTTTCCAAATCATGCATCAAAACATATTCACCTTTTAAATCCTGCATTGCTTCTTCGATCCATGGTTTTTTTCTTAGTCTCATACTGACCCGCCTTTGTAAAATCTAAATACAAATCCAATTTATATTATATAACATAATAGAGTTCTAATCATCATTTTTATAAAAAATTACCATTGTATTGTAACCAGAAAAACCTTTTACACCTGCTGCCAATACCCTGTACAAATAAAAAAAGCCTGCCGCGGCAGCAGCAGACTTTTTCTATTTTAACAATAAATTCATTTTACGCTGGCTATTTTTTCCCTGATCGCATCTAACTTTTCACGACTGACATCCAATTCATAAGCCACATAACTCCAGTCATGCGTCGGCGGACGATGAGCAGCCAAAATGCTCTCTGCCGTGCTGCCAGAAGCTTGTGCCAGCAGTGCGGCATGCAGCACATCATTCAGCGCGTAATTCTGACGCAGGTAAGGAAGGATGTCCTTTTCTTTCAAGCCAAGTGCAGCGGCAAAATAACGGGCATCATTTCTATCACGTGCCGCTTTAATATCGTTGGGCGTGATACCCGTTAAATATTCTACCCTCGGCCAGCTGTTGTTTTCTTTCAGACGCAGGATCTCATTGATATTTTTCCCGGAAGCCAGTGACAGCAGAGCAGCGTGGCGCAGCTCTTTAAAACCCCAGCCCCGGTCAAACTCCGTCTGCAGAACAGACGCATCAAGATCAAAACGTTTACTGATCTTCTGCAGTTCTGCAGTTTCACGTACCTGCGGCGGAACCAGTACTTGTCCCGGAGCTGGCCGTACCGGTTTGGCTTCGGCCGTTTGAGCCGCAACAGAAAATGTTATGGCTGTGAAAACAGCCATAATAACGGCCGCTAATTTGTTCTTGAACATTGTCAACACCTGCTTTCATACTTAAGTTGGCTTTATTATAATCGCTCAAATTTTACTTGGCAATAAAACTGTACTTTATAAACTTTCTTTTTTATACTTAACCAGATTATTTTAAAAGTGCAATAGGACAGACCTTCTCTGCACCCTTTATAACTATTTTAAACCCTGCTTTTACCCAAGATTTACAATTTAATTTTCTAAGACATATTGACAAATTTGTGAAATGTGATATAAATATAAATTGTAGTTAGTATATGCTAACTTAAGTATTATATTAGCTTTATCTAACTAACGAATGATGAGGGAGTGAAACCATGCAGAAATTTTCTAAAAAGAGCAGTCTGGCACTGACTCTTTGTATTTTAAGCGCTATAAGCAGCAGCGGTTATGCTGCAGAAAAAGACAGCCTGCACCAGTATAATCTGGATGAATATGTCGTAACAGCGACCAGAACGGCACTGACACAGAAAGAAGTTCCGCAGAGCGTCGAAGTGATTACTAAAGCCGATATCCAGAATGTCGGCGCTATCAGCGTCAGAGATGTTCTGAAAACAGCAACCAATCTGCACATTGACGACGGCGGCGGCGGTCATGGAGATCAGTTCACCATCCGCGGCAGTGTTACCAACGATATTCTTATCCTAGTCAACGGCCGGCGCATCGCCGGTGAAAACATCTATCCCAACGGCTCGAGCAATACCCGTATCCTTGACCGTCTGAATCTGAGCAACGTCGAACGTATTGAAATCGTACGCGGCCCGGGCGGCGCTTTATACGGCAGCGATGCTCAAGGAGGCGTTATCAACATCATTACCAAAAAATCCGAAAAACCCGAATTTATCATCGGTATGACATCAGGCAGCAGGGAAATGAGCAATTACTATCATTGGGATACAGGACGCGACAACAAATTCAGCGCCGTACTTGATGCCAATTTCAGCAAACTGCGTAATTTCGAAGGTAAAGCTGCAGGCTTCACCTATGGTCCCAAACAAAGCTATACTTTAGATATGGATTACGATATGGACACTAAAAACAGGCTGAACCTGGTACTTGATTATGATAAAGAAAACCTTCAGTATCAGGGTACCAGCAGTATTTCCAAAAGAATCCAAAATAGAAAAACAGCCGCATTGACTTATGAAGGTGAAAGCACTAACAGTAAATACAGTCTTACATCCACATACAGTCAGTTTGAAAATGAAACAAGCGATAAAAAATATAAATTTTGGAATGTCGAAGCCCGCGACAGCATTCAGACTGCTGCTAATAATAAAGTTACCTTTGGTACAGAATTCCGTGTTACAGAAGGCAGCGCTTATGTCGCTTCCGGTTCTGACCGAGCCGAACAATACGCGCTCTATGTTCAGGATGAATATCGTGCCGGCAGTAAACTGCTGCTGATCCCTTCCATACGTTACGATCACCACGACAGCTTCGGCAGTCATACTTCGCCAAATCTGGGCGCTACCTACTTTATTGATGATAACTCCCGTTTCAAAGCCAATTACGGCAGCGCCTACCGTTCTCCCTCCGTAGATGAGCTGTACGGTGATTTCAGTCACGGCGGTATGTTTACCGTTTACGGAAATCCCGATCTGAAGCCGGAAAAAACCAGAGGCTATGAGTTTTCCTACGAACATGAATTTAATGACGACACCTCTACCAAAGTTACTTATTTCAAAAATAAAAAGAAAGACGCTATCAGTATGGTAGAACTGCCTGGCGGCGGCATGTTCAAAGATCGTCGCTTCGTCAATATCGACCGCACCTCTTCCGAGGGGATAGAATTTGAAGTAAAGCATAATTTAGGCAACGGCTTCATGCTCAGCGGCAATTATAACTGGCTGGATGCCAAAGATGAATCGACTGGCGAACGGTTATCCTACAGCGCCCGTAATACTTATGTCGCTAAACTGCAATGGACGGAACCTGTCCATAAAGAATGGAGTGTCACGGCCTGGAATAAATGGTACACTGATTACCATGACGGCAGTACCGACAGCAACAGCGGCAACACCTTCAATTTTGTAGTCAATAAACGCTGGGGTGATAAATACCGTGTCTTTGCCGGCATCGATAATGTTTTCAACAAGGAAATTTCTGAACTGAGCTATTACGGACGTCTGTGGCGTGTAGGCGCAGAAATGAAATTCTAAACTTGCTTTCAATAAATAAAAAACAGAGTGCAAATGCACTCTGTTTTTTATTTATTTTTCGAATTTTTATTAATCCTCTTTGCCGACTTTAGGTCCCAGTCCATATTTTTTCAAATAACGGTACAGGGTAACACGGCTGACATCAAGCATTCCTGCCAGTTTACTGATATTACCGCCGGCAGATTTCCAGGCCGCAATAAAAGCGTCTTTATCATATTTCCAGGATTTTTCAAGCGTCCGATCACCAGGCAGCTTGATATTATCGGATTCGATGATTGCTCCGGGAGTATGGAAGAATGCCTGCTCGATAACTCCCTGCAGCTGTTTGATATTACCGGGCCAGCTGCAGCTTGTCAAAAGATTCAGCGCTTCCGGCGACAAACGTTTCGGCGGCAGATTATGCTGCGCCGACATTTCAGCCAGAATATGGGAAGCGATGACCTCAATATCTTTCACGCGCTCGCGCAAAGGCGGAACACGCATTGTCGTATCCAATACCAGCTCATATAAGGCTTTTGAGAAAAGTCCCTTATCAGACAAGCGTTTTAAATTAGAATCGCAGGCGGCGATCACACGCACGTTTAACTTCTTGCGAATACCGGTTTCACGGTTTACCAAACCATTTTTCAAGACATCAGCCAGCTTATCGCCCATTTCCACAGGCAGCTTTTCGACTTCGTCCAGGAAGAGCGTACCACCCAGTGCCAGCTCCAGTTTACCGGCCATTGGCTGACGGTCACCGTCTACACTGCCGAAAAATTCTTCTTCCAACGCCTCGATCGGCGCATTCGAACACTTCACAACGATCAACGGCGCAGCCGCACGCGGACTGGCCTGGTGGATACCATGGGCCAAACGCTGCTTGCCGGTCCCCGGCTCGCCCTGAAGCAGGATATTATTATCGCTGCGGGCAATACGCGAAGCTTTATGCTGCAAAGCCAAAAATTCACTGGTCTCGCCCACCATGCTATACAGACTGTAGCGGGAGCTGTAGCCGGTAGCATGGGCAATCGTAGTTTTCAGATCTTCGATCGACATCGACATCACCAAAGCGCTTTCGACCTCACTGCCAACTTTGATCGGCATGACTGTAGTAATATCTTCATAGGTACGGTCCTGCGTGATCCAGGTGATCTCACGACGATGCGTTGGTACACCCTGCAGGGCTTTTTTGATGGGAATATGCTCATAATTCAAAAATACGTCTTCCAGGTTCTTTTTGCCATCCAGACGCTTTTGCGCATTGTTATTACAGTATTTCAGCTGCTCGTCCTGACCGATCCAGTACACGGCCACCGGCAGTTCATTCATCATCAGCTGATAAATGCTCCAGTATTCCAGCATGGAAAGATGCTGCTCGATAGAATATTTCATTGTCAAAAGCAGCGACAGCAGCAGGTCATAAGGCAGATCGTTCTGATCCAGCGAAAAGAAAGAAATAATGTAGCGGATCTTACCGTTGACACAGATCGGCGCACTGCAGGCATCGCCGGAATGACTGTCTTTGATCCACATTTCCGGGCCAAACATTAAAAACGGTACATTATGCTCACGCGCAATACTGATGCTCGAGGTGCCTACGTCCTCTTCCAGTACGCGCATCCCCTGGATATCTTCGATCACTCTCTGAAAAAAGGGCAGTGCATAATTTTTGATCACATAACCGTCTTCATCAATCAGCAGCATGCTCAGATTATGAATATTGAAATGCTGTTTGCTTTGTTCATACAAACCGTCGACATACTTTACGATAAACTCATGGGTCTTCTGATGTTCAACGATCTCCTCACGGCTCAGTTTATTGAGCTTAGGCATCGTTTCATGGGGCAGTTTCATCGCCCGGCAGCGCTGCCAGGACTCAGCCACCCAGGGATGGACGTTCGGATCGATGACACCGTCTTCCATAAACTTACGATAATAGGAAGCCAGTTTTTCCTTGTTACGTTTTTCACGGATCATTATTCAGACCCCTCCTCGATTTCATCAAATATCATAAAAGCACCTGTTGAATATTACACTTCACCGTTATCGACAAGAATACGGCGCGCCCCGTAATAATGGGATTTCCAATAAGTATTGTCCAGTGAATCGAGTACTACGCCGCGAGACGTCGATGCATTCCAGAACATGCCTTTTCCGGCATAAATTCCAACATGGGATGCGCCCGGCTCATAAGTCGAGAAAAAGACCAGATCGCCTTCCTTCAGCTGGTTTTTAAGGACAAAAACACCCTCTAAGACCTGCACATCCGCAGTACGCGGCAGCTGCGCCCTGTGCTTGCCAAAAACATACTGCACATAGGCCGAGCAGTCAAAGCCTTTAGGCGTTGTCCCTCCAAATTTATAAGGAGTACCTTTATATTTAGAAGCCGTTTTCACGACATCCCTGCCCTTGACATTGGTAATTCCTTCCTTTTTAAAGGCTTCCCATGTGACCTTTTTATAGGTTTTATCGTCCAGGCGTCCATTCGCTTTCAGTTTATGCTTTTTCTGAAAGTTTTTCAAACTGTCGGCAGTTGCTTTACTGAACTTACCGTCGGTACGGTCAGTAGCATATCCCAAAGTTTTCAGCTTCTGCTGAGTGACCATGATTTTCCAGTCCTTGTCACCCTCTTTAAAGGTTTTGGCAAAAGCTGCGGCAGGCAGCAGACAGATTATCAGCACAAAGGTCAGCAATGCGGTCATTTTCCTCATTACCATCGATCCCCTTCCTTGCACACTCAATATCTCGTATTGTTATAAACGTCCCAGTCCTTGATCTTACCCAATTCGGAAGCGCTCCAGGCAATCTCGCCCAGCAGCCTCTCCTTGTCTTTCGGCAGCGTCCCTGCCAGCTGAACATAATTAGAAACATGGTTACTGCGGAAAATGCACGGATGATCTTCCGGCAGTTCGACAGCAGCTAAAATACTATACAATTCTTCCATTAAACCCTGTGGTGGCAGCGGTTCAAATTCTCCGCGTTCAAACTGATCCAGCAGCTCGCTGCCGCGGTACAGCATCAAACACAACGCGCTCAGCATCGTCGGCTTGATAGCATTGATCGCTTTGGCAGTTTCCGCCGCATGGCGCTTGCTGCCTGGTTTGCCCGCCAGGCCCAGAATAATCATCATCGACAGCTTCATGCCTGCCGCAATAACCTTCCGGCCTGCTTCAACAGCCTCTTCGCCGCTGACGCCTTTCTTCACGGCCTGCAAGGTAATGTCATCACCTGTCTCCATGCCGTAATACAGCAGCTTCAAACCTGCTTCGCGCAGCTCGACCAGCTCTTCATGCGATTTACGCAGGATATCCTTTGGAGCGGAATAAGCCGCTACCCTCTGGAGCTTCGGAAAAGTTTTATATAACGCGTCTAAAATTTTTAAAAGACGCGGCGTCGACAGTACCAAAGCGTCACCGTCGGCTAAAAACACTCTGCGAACCGAATTTCTGCCGTGAACGGCAGCAGCCTCGATCTGTCTGGCGACCTCGTCCTCAGTCAGTACCTGAAACGGCACGCCTCTGTACATATTACAGTAAGTACATTTGTTATGTGCGCAGCCGCGGGTCACACGCAGGATAAAACTGCGGGCTTCACTGGGCGGACGGAAGACAGGAGTGTCATAAGAGTCAAAAAACATGTATACCTCCCGGTATCCTAAATTGTACCGGCAGTATCAAAAATACTCAACTTGATGACTGCCAGGATTACAGTAAAGCGATTTTAAGTTCGTAATAAGCAACTTATAATACACTTTACGATACCTATTATAACTTATTTTACAGTATTCCGCAGTAGTTTTTCGTGAATTTTTTGAGAAAATATGGCTAAAGTGTAAAATAAATCTGCTTTTTTTGTTAAATTTATAGCAAATATTCAGTGTATTATCAGGAAAAATGCACTTTTTTCAGGTACTTCACATTTTTTGTAGACAATCGTTTTTCTCTGCATTGTATTTACAACAAATATAGTTGACTTGCATTTTATTACATTCTTTACTATTTTTCTGATACCTGGCAATATTACTTGAAAATGTTGCTGAAACAATTGCTATTTCTGCAGTTACGCCTTATAATATATGTTAAATCTTTATTAGTATACACTATTTGCTTTTAACGAGGTGACAACATGTTTTCCCGTCTACATACCTTTATAGGCGGCACTCATATCGATGCTGCTAAAAATTTAACTGCGGAACTGCCGATCGAGGCTATCCCCGCACCCGAGAAAGTCGTGCTGCCGCTCTCGATGCATATCGGAGCTCCTGCCAAACCATTGGTACAGCCTGGCGAAAAGGTATATCTTGGACAAAAGATCGCCGAAGCCCAGGGAGCAGTCAGCAGCAATATCCATGCCAGTGTCAGCGGCATGGTCGTTGGCAGCGAAAGACGCTTTCTTCCCAACGGCACCGTCGCGGCCTGTATGGTCATCAAAAATGACGGCCAGGACACGCTCGACCCCACGATCACACCGCGTGAAAGCGGCCTGGTACTTCCGCCTGATGAGATCAGACAGCTTCTGGCAGAAAAAGGGATCGTCGGTATGGGCGGCGCAACCTTCCCGACACATGTCAAATACGCGCCGCAGAGCAGCGGCCGCATCATTGACACAGTTATCCTAAACGGTATCGAATGTGAACCCTTTATTACCGCCGACTACCGTATTCTTATCGAACATGCCGATGAAGTAATTCGCGGCCTGAAATATTTCCTGAAAGCATCTTTAGCCAACAAAGGCATCATTGCCATCGAAGATAATAAACCACGGGCTATCGAGCTTTTTAATCAGCTTACTGCTGACGATCCTAATATCAGCGTCGTTGTCTGTCCCGAAAAATATCCTCAGGGCAGCGAACGCCATCTGATCTATGCCGTTACCGGCCGCGTTGTCCCTGAGAGAGCCCTTCCCTCGGCTGTTGGCGTAATCGTCGATAATGTAGCCACTGCAATGCAGGCGGCTCTGGCAGTTAAAGACGACCTGCCCTGTTATGAGCGTATCGTCACTGTCAGCGGCAACGCCGTTCACAAACCGGGTAATTATCGTGTCCGCATCGGGACACTTTACAGCCACCTTGTCGAGCAGGGTGCCCAGGGCCTGAAAAACGATCCGGCCCGCATCATTTCCGGCGGTCCGATGATGGGCTTTTCCCTGCATTCGCTTGATTTTCCTGTTCTCAAGGGCACTGGCGGGCTGCTGCTTTTTGATCACCAGTCTGAACTGGCCAAGCTGCCGCCTGAAAATCCCTGTGTTCGCTGCGGAAAATGTGTCGATACCTGTCCGATGTTTTTAGAACCGACCCAGCTTTTCAAAGCAGTCAAACGTCGTGATTGGCCGGCAGCTTTGGCCGGCCACGTTGGTACCTGTATCGAATGCGGCTCCTGCGCCTATAACTGTCCAGCCCATATCCCCCTTGTCCAGTATATCCGCATGGGCAAACAGTTTATCCTTACTGACGGCTTCGGCGGTCATAACCCTTACTATAAAAAATAAGTATCTTGTGCACGTATAGAAAGGAAGACTCTTATGGAACCGGTCAAAGCTCCTGCGCCTTTAGTCATTATATCGTCATCGCCATATATCCATTGCGGCAGTACTATCAGCGCCGCTATGCGCGATGTTTTACTATCACTTCTGCCAGCTCTGGCCGCCGCTGTTTACTTTTTCGGCTGGCCGGCGCTCAGCGTTATCCTTACCTGCTGCCTCTCGGCCGTCATCTGCGAAGCGTTATGTCAAAAGCTCATGCAGAGGCCGATTACTGTCGGTGACGGCAGCGCCCTTTTAACCGGCCTGCTGCTGGCATTTTGCCTGCCGCCCGAATTATCACTGGGTCTGGCCGCCTTCGGCAGCTTCTGTGCTGTCGTTATCGGTAAGCAGGTCTTTGGCGGCTTGGGCAGCAATATCTTTAACCCTGCCCACTTAGGCCGCGCCATCCTGCTCGCTTCCTTCCCGGCACAGATGACGACCTGGACCATGCCCTGGAACACTGCTGCCGCAGAAGCAATTACTAAAGCCACACCTTATACCGACGCTGTCAGCAGCGCTACACCGCTGGCAGCTCTGCGCCTGGCCGAAAGCGCCTGGCAGCGCGGACTTAATGTCGACCTGCCCTCACTGAGCGCACTGTTTTGGGGTAATGTCGGCGGTTCCTTAGGCGAAACATGTGTCCCGGCGCTGCTTTTAGGCGGAATTTATCTGCTCTGGCGAGGACACATCGACTGGCGTATCCCTGCAGGCTATATCGGCACGGTTGTCGTTATTACTGCTATTTACGGCTGGCTGCGCGAATATCCGGCCTGGTTTGCCATTTATCATCTGCTTTCCGGCGGGCTGATCATCGGCGCCTTTTTTATGGCTACTGACTGGGTCACCAGCCCGATCACCAAAAAAGGCCGGCTGATCTACGCACTCGGTCTTGGCATCCTTACAGCATTGATCCGCCTGCGCGGCGGTTATGTAGAAGGCGTCTGCTATTCGATCCTGATCATGAATATGGTCACTCCTTTGATTGACCGTTATGTAACTAACGTCCCCTTCGGAGGAGGTGCCCGCCATGAGTAAAGATATTCTGCGGCTGGCGGCTATCCTGCTCGTTATCTGCGGTATTGCCGCAGCCTGCGTCGGTACTGCCCACGACCAGACAGCACCTTTGATCGAAGCCCGCAAAGCAGACGCTGTCCGCGAAGGTTATAAGCAAGTACTGCCAGACGCCGGTCAGCTCACTGATGAACCGGCAGCAGGAAAGCATATCGTCGCTGTCAAACGTTCTGAAACAGACGGCCAGACCAACGGCTATATCTACACAGTCAATCCGGACGGCTACAGCGGTAAAGTAGTTATCATGCTGGGTATCGAATATCCCAGCGCCCGCATCAGCGGTGTAAAAATCCTGCAGCAAAATGAAACTCCCGGTCTGGGAGCAAAATGTACAGAACCGGCTTTTATAGACCAATTTTTGGGTAAGGAGCTCAGCCATGATCTGACTGTCAGCAAAAATGCTTCCCAACCGCAGGAGATCCAGGCTATTACTGCTTCAACCATCACCTCCAAAGCAGTTGTCAAAGGCATCAATTCTGCCCGCAAACATTATCAGGAACATTTCGGCGTGAGCAAAGCCGCCGCAGGGAAAGGAGTGTAACCATGCTGCCAGAATTTACAAAAGGTATTATCAGGGAAAATCCGCTTTTTGTTCAGCTTTTAGGCGTCTGCCCGGCCCTGGCGACCACTTCTTCTTTAACTAATGCTCTTGGCATGGGCGCGGCTTTTACTGCGGTTCTGATCGGTTCTAACCTGATTATTTCCGCACTGAAAAAATTTATCCCCGCCAACATCAGGATACCAGCCTATATCGTCGTCATCGCCTCTCTGGTTACCGTGACCGAAATGCTGATGAATGCTTATGTGCCGGCGATCTATGAATCTTTAGGTATTTTTATTCCGCTGATCGTCGTTAACTGTATCATTCTAGGACGGGCCGAAGCTTTCGCTTCTAAAAACGGCCTGTGGCTTTCCTTTCAGGACGCTGTCGGTATGGGTATCGGCTTTACGCTTGCTCTCAGCGCTATCGGTGCCTGCCGTGAATTTTTCGGAGCCGGTACCCTGCTCGGCCATGCCGTAGCACTGCCTGGAACGCAGCCCGTACTGCTGCTGATCCTGCCTGCCGGCGCCTTTCTGACCATGGGGCTGCTGTTTGGGGCACTCAACTATATCAAAGCCAGGCGGGAGGTAAACCATGGACAGTAATTTCGCCATTATCTTTTCTGCAGTTTTTATTTCCAATATCGTTTTATCACAATTCCTGGGCATCTGTTCCTTTCTGGGTGTTTCCAAAAGCCTGCGTAACGCGCTGGGGATGAGCGCTGCCGTTGCCTTCGTTATGGTACTGGCTTCACTGATCTCCTGGCTGGTTTATTATCTGTTCCTGGCTCCCTATGACCTGACCTATTTAAAGACTATCGTCTTTATTCTGGCGATCGCGTCTTTAGTGCAGCTGGTAGAAATGTTCATCAAGAAAATGCTGCCGGCACTGCATAAAAGCATGGGCGTATTTCTGCCGCTCATAACTACTAACTGTGCTATTTTAGGCGTTGCCCTTATCAATATCCAAAAAAACTATACACTCTGGCAAAGTCTGCTTAACGCTGTCAGCACCGCTGTCGGTTATACTCTGGCTTTGGTACTGTTTTCCTGCATCCGCGAACGGCTGGAAGACAGCGACGCTCCGGAATGTATGAAAAACCTGCCCCTTGCCCTGATCACAGCCAGCTGTATGTCGATCGCTATCATGGGCTTTGCCGGCATACACTAAAAGGAGAACACCATGTGGAAATCTGTTGCTTTAGTAGCAGGCCTGGGCGGCATGTTCGGCGCTATTCTCGCTGTGGCAGGCCGCAAGCTGGCCGTACATACCGATCCCCGTATCGAAGAGATCACCAATCTGCTGCCAGGCGCCAACTGCGGCTCCTGCGGTTATCCCGGCTGCGGCGGACTGGCTGAAGCCATCGTTGCCGGACGCGACGGTGTTTCACCCTGTTTGGCCTGCTCGCCTGATTCTAAAAAGAAAATAGCGCGCATCATGGGCTTTACCGGCGATATACCTTTATCGCCCGACCTGCGTAAGGTCGCCCGCGTCGCCTGCAACGGCTGCAAAGAAAATGCGCCCAAGCTGTACAATTATACCGGCATCAAAGACTGCCACCTGGTAGCCAAATACTACGGCGGACCGGGCAAGTGTAACTTTGGCTGTCTTGGTTTTGGTTCCTGCGTAAAAATGTGTCCCTTTCATGCCATTTCCATGAGCGAAAACGGTCTGCCTGTTATCGACTATGGTAAATGCAGCGGCTGCGGTATCTGCGCGCGGCAATGCCCGCAGATGGTATTGTATATTACCAGCGCCAGCACTAAGATCCATCTAAAATGCAATAACCGCGACAAAGGAAAAGCCACTATGGTAGACTGCAGCGTTTCCTGCATCAGCTGCGGTATGTGCGCAAAAGTCTGCCCCGTGCAGGCCATTACCATGCGCGAAGATGCCAACGGCAGTCTGCCGGTTATCGACCACAGTAAATGTATAGAATGCGGCCTTTGTGTTCAGAAATGTCCGCGTCATTGCCTGCATAAATTAGATCCCATTACTACCGAACACGAGCACGGCACCGTTGCTACGAATAAAAAAAGCAACTGCACATCCTGCCCGCTCGGAGAAAGCTGCGGCCAGAAACAATGAAAAGTTACTGCAAAAAATATCTGCTCTTTCTGATACTGCTTTTAACATTCAGCATCAGCGGCTGCAGCGAAGAAGAACAGATCAAAGTCACCGACACCCGCTTTTCTATGGATACCTTCGTCAAAATAGACGCCTACAGCGATAAACCCGGAGAAGCCCGCTTGGCTATAGACGACGCGATGCAGACCTTCCAAAAAACAGCCCAGGTCACGGATCGTTTTAACGACGGCGGCCCCGGTTCCTTATACGAAGCCAACAGCAAAGCTGCAGCGGCCCCGGTTACGCTGGCTCCACAGCTTGCCGGACTGCTAAACTATCTGGACCATCAACCGGATGCGCAGCTCGATATTGCCATCGCTCCTGTCGTTGACCTCTGGCAGCTGGCCCGCAGCCAGAACAGACTGCCCGCTCCGGAAAAACTACAGGAATCCTTACGCCATACAGGTAAAGACAAATATCATTTTGACGCTGCCGCACAAACACTAAGCTACAATGATCCTGACGTCAAACTTGACTTGGGTTCTGTAGCTAAAGGTTATGCCGTTGACGCGTCGGCGGCAACGCTAAAAAAACATTCTGGTATTACCTGCGCCCTGATCAACGCCGGCGGTAATATTAAAGCAATTGGTAATAAACCCGGCAACATGCCCTGGCGCGTTGCCATCCAGCACCCCCGTGATCCTGAAGCCTTTTTAGGTACGGTGATGCTCCATGACGGCCAGTCCGCCGCAACTTCCGGAGATTATCAGCGGTACTACGAACTGAACGGCATTCGCTACCATCATATTTTAGATCCGCAAACAGGGCAGCCGTCCCGTCTGCATCAATCTGTAACAGTGATCGCGCCATCGGCGCTGGACGCTGATTATCATTCTACACTGTTCTTTTTACTGCCAACAACGGAAATCAAAAACAGGCTTACTGCTGCCAAAGATTTGGCCGTAGTCATTGTCGAAAATGACGGCAGTATTTTCGTCTCCGAAAATCTGCAGCAAACCTGGCAGCCTGCCAAAGGAATATGATTATGCGCCGTAATGATTATCTGCTTTGTTTAGTCATCATCACAGCAGCACTGTGCGGGTTCTGGTATTCAGACAGCACTGCTGCGGACAGCAATGCCGTTGTACGCATCACCCGGCACCACGAGCTTATCCTGCAGCAAACACTGCGTGATTTTCCCGATCAGTATCTTTTGCCAACTGAACACGGCAGCCTGACGATCACCAAAGCAAACAGCAGCCTTCGCGTCAGCGAGGCCCCCTGCCCTGATAAGCTCTGCGAAAAGCAGGGCCCAATTACCGGCAGCGGTTCTATCGTCTGCATTCCCGAAGGCGTTATTATTGAAATAATAACTTCCAAAGAAGGAGACTCTCCTGATGCGCTCCTCCACTGATACGACAACTAAAACCATGCTTGTCCTGGCACTGCTGGCAGCGCTGGCAGTTTTGCTGCGTCTGGGCGAAAACCTGCTGCCCCTGCCTGTCCAATTGGGCGTAATTCGTCCGGGGCTGGCCAATACTATTACTATTTTATGTTTATATTTGTTCGGTCTGCGCCTGACCGGGCTTTTTTTGACTGTCCGCGTTCTTCTGGTCGGACTTTTGAGCACAGGCCTTTTTACACCTGGTTTTCTTATCGGCCTTGGAGGAACGCTTTTAAGCCTGCTGCTGATGGAAGCAGGACGGCGCCGTCAGCTTTTTTCACCCTATGGTATCGGCATCCTGGGGGCTGCCGCACATAATACAGGTCAGATCCTGACTGCTTCCCTGATAATGCAAAGTTCCGCTTTATTCTCCCTGCTGCCGTTACTGCTCCTTTTATCATTGCCTTTCGGATTGCTGACCGGTGCTGTTGCCGCAAAAACATTACCGTTCCTGAAACAATATCTGCATTGAATTCACCGATCCTTCACTTTTACTAAGTTTCAGCTTATGATATAGTAAAAGATGATATAAGATAACGAAGGAAGTTTTTACATGAAAAAATTACTGCTTTTATTCTGCAGCCTGCTGCTTGTGGCCGGCTGCGGTAAACCGGCTGCTACCCTGCCCACTGTTATCGGCAGCGGCAGTGTCGATATCCCAGCTTATAAAATAACAGCGCCTGCCGCCGGAAAAATCTTAGGACTGATCCTTGAATCTGGCGAACGTATCGGTAAAGGGCAGCCTTTATTTGCAATTGAACAGCCGGAGCTTGACGCTGCTGTTGAAGACGCAGCTACCGAAGCGGCCCGCGCCGATGCTGAGCTTACTAACCTGGAAAGCGGAAGCGGTGAACAGGCCATAGCCGCTGCTGATTATTCACTGCAGAGTGCCGAGAGCTCTTATCAGGCGGCGGAGCAGAACTATCAAAAAATGGCCTCTCTTTACGCTCAAAACGCTATCGCCAGGATCAAAGTGGAACAGGCACAGGCAGCACTGGCGGCAGCAGAAGCCAACCTGGAAGCCGCCAAAGCGCATCAGACACGTTTGACTGCCAAAGCTTCACCCGAAGCTATCGAACAGCAAAAGCAAGCAGCACTCCAGGCACAACAGCATTATCAACAGCTGCTGCAAAAACAGCAGGCCAACGAAGCCCAGAGCCCCTGTACCGGCATAGTGACGGAAAAACTGCTAAGCAGCGGAGATACAGCTGCTCAGGGACAACATATCCTGACTATCCGCGCAACCGAACAATGCCAGGTAAATCTGAAAATGCAGCCGCAGCAGGCCGCAGCTTTAAAAACAGGTCAGGAAGTAATTGCCGAGGCCGCTGTACTCAAAAAAACTTTCCCCGGTACTATCACAGCCATTGATAACGGTACTGTCACCATCATGCTGGAAAACAAACTGGAAGAACTAAAGGCAGCAATGGAAGTCAGCATCAGCCTGAAAAAATAAAACTTCCAAATAAAACATAATAATAAAACCTTCAGCACAGAAACTTAACGCTCTGTACTGAAGGTTTTACTTTTTCATCGATTCTGATATCAATAACGCTCTACCGCCACATCATGCGCCAGTTTGTACTTAAACTGCATCCCCGGTTTACAGCTGACATTTTTGCCTTTAAAAGCCAGACCTGCAAAAGGAACAGCCACACCTGCCGCCAGCGAAGTATAATTCATATCTCCTGAAAATTTTATTTCCTCATTATTCAATCTGAGCAGATAACCATTGGGCAGATAATAATCTTTAAGCCGCATCCTGATCACGCCCTTTTGTGACAGCAGCTTGCCTTTCTGCACTTTTTTCAGGTACCCTTCCAAAACAGTTCCTCTAGGAATGATGACCTCATCAGCAACACTGACAGCTTCCAATAATTTTACAGAAACAGTATCGCCGACTTTATTTCTCTTACTTTCCAGAAAATTCATCAGCTCTAACTGCAGCACAGTATCCTCTGGAATAGTAATGCCGGTTCTCGATATCTGCTGCTCTGCGGCCACCGAACTTCCGATCGGCAGGCAGACCGCGGCAACAGCCAGCAACCCGGACAGTAAACAACACAAAAATTTATGCACTTTTTTTGCCTTCTTTCACCAGCTGTAATTATTGTTTTTTCAGATCGTTGCTGCCCTTAACGCCTGACAGCCACAAGCCAATCGCTACAACATTAATAAACTGCCCTAAAAAACCCTCCAGCAAAACCAGCATTTTTAAAAACCGCGACTCCGGCACAATATCACCGTAACCGATAGTCAAGATACTGACGCCGCTGAAATACAGGCAATCAAGATATCCATTCAGACGATTAACAGTACGCGGCAGCAATTGTTCGTTGCCGCCACTGTCCTTATGCGGCACCAACTCCCAAAAATGCGGAACATTACGCAAAACTGTACTTTCCTGCAGTTCAGTAACATGCATATCGCCGTCCCACTCCTTCACCAATCCTTCGACACTGGTCGTATTAGTAGCCACAAAATTTTCGGTGTCGCTGAAAAAATAATATAAATTGCCGAAGGCCAGCCAAATCATCAGATAGGCGCTGATAATAAGCATCATACGCCGCTGACCCGTAGTATTACTGTTGATTGCCGCCCAGATCGCAATACTGATAAAACTCAATAACAAGAACAGCAGCAGCAGAACGATGCCCAACAGCAGACCTGCCTTGAAGCGGCCATTGCCGTAAATAACTATATAATCAAATAATACACTGGCGATCACGGGCGCGCTGGCCAAAAGACCCAGTGAGATCAAAAATTTATAAAAATTTTCGTCAAGCAGCTGCTTGTACCATTTTTTCAAACCAAAAACATCGATTTTTATTTTCATTCTGCTCATCTCTTTTCTTGCTGACTCTCTTTGCATTGTATCACGATTACAGGTATTTAAGAAAGTATCCTAAGAATTTTTTTATTTAAAAACCGGGCTTCAATATTATCGTAAATATATTATCTGCACGCTTTCTATGCTATAATAAATATGAACAACAAAAATTTATGTATCAGGAGGCAAATATCATGGCACTTTTAAACAAACTTGGCGAAATAGTTAAATCCGCCGCTGAAAAAACTGAAGAACTCACTAAAACTCTTGGTGAGAAAGCAGAAGCTGCCCTCGAAATCCAGCGCCTGAACTCTCAAGTCAATAAAGAACGCAGTAAAATCAGCGATACCCACAAAAAAATCGGTGAGATCCTGTGGGCTAAATTTGAAGCAGGCGAAGAAATACCTGAAGAATTCAAGGAACACTGTACTGCTATCAGTGAAGCTTTGACCAAAATCGATGAACACAAAGTCGCTATTGCCAAAATCAAAGCAACTGCCTTTGCCGGAGAAGAACCGAAAACATCCTGCCCATCCTGTGGCGCTCAGGTGACGCTCAACTCAAAATTCTGCGGCGAATGCGGCGGTAAAATGCCGGTCCATGAACCGGAACCCGTTGAAGAAGAAGCTGCGCCTCTGACAGAGACAGTCGACGAAACCAAAGCAGAAACTGCTGAAGTTGTGGATACTCCTGCCGAAGCAGAAGCTGCTGAAACTGAAAAAACAGAAACCAAAGCATAACTGTTATAAGAAAAACCAGTCCATATGGACTGGTTTTTTTATCTGTTCAAGATTTTACCTATATTTTTTATAGAAATAGAAATCTTTCCATCAGGGTTGCTGACAAATTCGATATAATCGTTATTTTCCAGGCATTCAGCCGGCACGATGATCTCGATCCCAGTATCGGTTTTGATCTTCATTGACTTACTCATGCGCAGAGCATAATTTTTATCAACCGGTACCTGCTCAGGAAGCTTCGCTTCTTCCAGGCCTTTTTGCAGCTCCTGCTGCAGAACCTCTGAATCAGAAAACACCTCTTTTACCAACGCTGCTGTTTCCAGTTTACTGTCAGTTTCAGCTGTTTCCGCCAGATAGCTTTTGACCTTAGCAACGGCTTCTGTGCTGCTGTACCCGTAGTTTTCAGCGATCTGTCCTGCCATTTCCGTTACCAGCTTCACTGTTTCCCTCGTTGAGGTATTAGTGCTGCACTGCAAAATACGCTGCGGCAAAATATAGACATCTTCTCCGCCTATACTGCGTTTTTTATCAGCAAAACGCAGCTCGCCGCTGGCAACATTAACTAAAGCAAAGGTATTGACCTTCTGCACCGGATTAGGCAGGATTGCATAGTGGCGAATGATCTCATTGCGTACGGCAGTGCCATCGTTGACTACCTGATGGGTATAAGCGGGCCGGCTGCCATAAAGCATCACTCCCAAATAACGCTCCGTTTCGATCGTAAAATCGCAAACTACTACATCGACTATATCTGTCTCACCAGCATCTGTAAGGCAGGTATCCAGATCCTTGCAGATGCCGGCGCTGAAATCAGAGAAAGTGATATGCTCATCCAAATAATTTGATGCCGTTTGACTGAAAATGCTCTCAGGCAGGAACTGACCCGTTTTAGCCGAGGCGTCCTTGAATAATTTATCGATATGCCCCGCCAGAAAATCATAAGTACCAGGCGCGCCCATATCCAGCTCTGCACCGGAATAGATGGTAGCCCCTGAATTAAAATCCATAATATGCAAAATCGCTTTGCTGATAACTATCATTTTTTCACCAACTTTTTTAAACTCGTAGTGCTATTATACCACAAGGGTATGTATTCTCACTAGGCTCGAAAATACCTCGCCAAGTGTTCAAACGATACCACAAGGGTATGTATTCCCACTAGGCTCGAAAACACCTCGCCAAGTGTTCAAACGATACCACAAGGGTATGTATTCTCACCAGGCTCGAAACTTTGCCAAATGTTCACAATACTAAGACAAATGCCCTTTATAGCCTGCCGGTTATGTGATAAAATAAAAGCAGTTTATAAATATTATACGGGAGCAAAAACAATGGAACGTCAACGATTCCTGCCGTTGCTGGCAGTCATTATCTTTATCTGGGTCCTCTGGCGTTATGAAGCGGCGCTGGCCCTGCTCGGCTTCTTCTGCAATTTAATCATGCCTTTTATCATCGGCGGCTGCCTGGCATTTATCGTCAATGTTCCTTTGGTGCATATCGAACGCCTCTGGCAAAAACTGTTTGCACGCTTTTCTTCAGACTGGCCCCAAAAAATCAAACGTCCGGTCTGTCTGATCTTCACCCTGACTCTTATTATTGGCATCGTTCTGATCGGCGGGCTCAAAATTGGCCCCGATCTGCACCAAAGCTTTAATATGATCGTAAAAACACTGCCTAAAGCATCTGCCGAACTGACCGTCTCCCTTAAAGAAAGATGGTCCGAACTTGCCCTTTCGCCTGACACACTGGATTACCTGCAATCGCAATGGTCAGAACTGCTGCGTGCTGTAGACAGCTACTGGGAAAATAATAAAACAACTTTATTCTATAATACATTAAATATCACGACATCCCTGATCTCACTGGTCAGCAATATTGTTATCGGCGTCGTTTTTGCGGTTTACCTGTTGCTGAATAAAGAAACAATCTCCCGGCAAACCCGTAATATGATTTTAGCATTCTGCAGCGGTAAACGCGCGGCTTACCTGCTTGATCTAGGCAGTGCCGCTCATACTATTTTCTCCGGTTACATCGGCGGTCAGCTGCTCGAAGCTTTCTGCCTGGGATTATTATGCCTCGCCGGGATGCTGCTTTTAGGGCTGCCCTATGCTCTGTCAATTTCGGTCATCGTTGGCTTTCTGGCTATTATCCCGATCATCGGCACTATCATCAGCGCCCTTTTAGGTCTTATTCTTATTGGGCTCGCCGCCCCCGGCAAAATCTGGCTGTTTATTCTTTTCTTCTTCGTACTGCAGCGTATCGAAGGCGATATCCTTTATCCTAAAATCGTCGGCAAATCTGTTGGTTTATCCGAGATCTGGGTTTTGGCAGCAATTACTGTCGGCGGCAGTCTTTACGGTGTTTTAGGCATCATCGTCAGCGTGCCTGTTGCTTCGGTTATAGCCTACATATTATCTGACAGTGTGAAAAAGCGTCTGCAGCAGAAAAACATTGACTTTGAACAGCAAAATCCATAAACTACTTTGTTGTTTTTATAAAAAAGGCTCTTCGCAATAATCGCGAAGAGCCTTTTCCTATCATACTTTAAATCAAAAAATATAATATAACTGTGTCCACATCATTCTATCCTTAATATTATTATTATCAGCACCCTGGTAGTCAAAATAGTTAAAAGCCGCCATAACATTACGAGCAACAGTATAATTGACCCCGATTTCATATCCCTTTATACCTGCATAACCAGTTACCAACTCCCTATTTGTTCTCGTATCATACATTTTATTAACATCCATCTCGCTTGTATGATCATAAATAGTAGCTGCCGGCTGATCATAATAAGCCACATAAGTTCCCCATGAGCCTGGATTATTATATTTTGCGCCTTTATAATCCAATCTTGCCGCCCAACCAGCTTTACTGTAACCCTGTTCAGGTAATACAGGTTTATCTGCTTTTAAATATTCCGCATACAAAATAGTACTCTTATCAAATTTATACCCTAACCCTACTGTATAAACATCATTTTTTTGGTAAGCAACTGTATTCCCGTCATAAATTGCTTCTGGGTGATAGTAAGCCGCCTGTGCAAATATTTTTTTATTTACAGGATAAGCTAAACGAAGGCCGTATAATTTCTCATTGCTTTCCTTAGTCGTAACCATATTGGCAAACTGGCCTACAAAAGCACTGGCTTTCAAAACGTTTCCGACATCTACTTTCAATGCTTTGATATTAGTAGCGACCGCATAGAAGCCATAACCAGACTTAAAAAACTGTCGGCCTGCTGTTATCTTTACGCCATTTAAGTTTCCCTGCACGTAAGCACGTTTAAATAAAGTATTTTCATCACCACTATCGTTCCTAAAATTCTGCGTGTTTTCCAACATTGCGCCATATTCCCACTGATCATTGATCTTTCCGTTTATGAATAATCGCGTCCGCAGTTCATCATGACTTCTACTTTTGCTATTTTTGAAAGCATAATCAGCAATCCTGATCTCACCTGTGATTTTTACATTATCAGACTGTTCCTCCAGATTACTCACACGAATGCCTAAATTATCAAGTTCTTCTGCAAATTCAGCAGCCAGTCGGTCTACATCTGCCCCTTTTGCCATCGCTTTAGCAACAATCTGTGCCATTTCATAGCGTGTAATCAGTCTATCACCGCCATAATGTCCATTATTATAACCTTCAATAATACCAGCATCAACAAGCTTATTAATGGAATTATAAGCCCAATGTCCTTCAGGAACATCCGTAAACGGATTATTCGCTGCTGCTAATCCAGTAATTCCCGTCAACAAGACTGCTAAAATACCTATTCTGATTTTTTTCATTTTTATCCCTCCCTAAATTATCTTTCTCAGCTTTTTTATAAGAATTTTTATGCATTGTTCAAAGTTTCTTACCAATAATTCAATTTCTTCCTTCTCTGCATTATCAATATGTATCCCAACACTTACTGTAGCAACACAAGAGAATAAAGAAGTCAATTTCTTAGCGGTATCCTCAGCTAACGCCCCTTCTTTATGCCTGTCTATGACGGTAAGGTTTGCTTCTATATTTTTTCCTAAAAGAAACGCTATTGCACATGCTCCTATATGACCTTTACTTCCACCAACTACAGAAACATTTAAATCCTCCCCACATAAAAAACAGTTACTGATAATTCTATATTTCCCGCTACCGTAGCCACATTTTATAACCACTTTATTCACACCCCTTCCAAGGAATGAATTTCTCATAGTTAAGTCCAAATTGCATTAAAATTTTGCCTAATATGTGATTTATCTGCTGTTCAACAGTAATGTCTTGATTATAAAAGGTTAACAACGGCGGTACAATAACACAATTAACTTCTGCTGCCTTAACTAGATTTTGCAGATGAATCTTGCCCAGAGGCATTTCTCTTGGAACTAATACTACCTTACGGTGTTCTTTTAAACACACATCCGCACTCCTCAGCAGCAAATTTTCAGCATAGCCATGAACGATACCGGCTAAAGTTTTCATGCTGCAAGGGACAATTACCATTCCATCTGTAGTAAATGATCCACTTGCAATAAGTGCTCCCAAGTTATTATTGGCATAAGAAAAATCCGCTAACTTTAAAACCTCAGCAATATCCAGCGTAGTTTCCAATGCAAAATTTTTTATAGCACCTTCTGTTATTACCAAATGCGTTTCTATATCAGTGTAACTTTTTAAAATTTGCAGCAGCTTATAACCAAGCCAAACACCGCTGGCACCCGAAATACCTATCACCAGCCTCATAATCTCACTCTCCTCATTTATCCAATAAACCTATGTACAGCCAGTAAGGATATGTAACAACTGTCATAAATATAATACCTGCTACAATTCTGAACACCATAACTTTGATTAGATGCGTAAGCTTCAGATAACCAAATCCATATACTAGCATTAACGGTGCTATTTCATAAGGAAACAATGCCTGGTTAAATCCCATGATCATAGAATATCCGCCTATAGTAGCGGAATATCCTAAATTACTGCATAAATTAGCTATAGGGATCATCAAAGTTGCAATTAATGCCAGCGGATTAAGTAAAAAATTAGCTAATATAGAAAAAATATAGATGCTCATTACCAGCTCGTAGCTGTTCATTTGTTCAAAATACGGTTGCACAAAATTTATTACACTTTCTGTAATTCCGATACTAGATGCAACAGCTCCAATAGTTACAGCTCCAGCTAAAAAAAATACTACTTTAAATTGTATTTTGCTGAAGTCATCTGATTTGAGCAGCCCTATCCCAGGAAAAAAGCCCAAGCACCCTATTCCCAACATAAGTACTCCTTCAGGCAATTTATGCCACGAAGAAAAAATCAATAATATCAGTAATGCCGTGATCAATGTCACAGTCTTTTTTTCATCGATAGTTATCTTTCCCAATTTCCTATATTCAATTTCTAAATATTCTTTATTTAAATTCAAATGCTGTGGTCTCAGAATATAAATTAAAGGTATTGATACCAGCATCCATAATATCCCCGGAATGAACATATCCTTAGCCCAAGCTAACCATGTTATTTTCACCCCCAGGTATTGCTCTAAAATCCCCGCCGTTAGTATACTGTCAGTAGATGCTGTCATAAACGCCATTTTAGGAGACCATAAAGCGAAAAACACTACCAGCATCAAAGCTGATGCTGTCGCACTTTTTGCCTCAACCTTCAGCACCTTGCAAATACCTATGACAACTGGTACCAATAAAGCAACCTTAGCCATAATAGAAGGTATTAATGGCGTAAAAATCGTGCATGTAAGTACTATCCCCCAAACAATCCCTTTTAAACTTCCTTTGGTCAAAAGCAGTGACTTATAAGCTATGCGTAATACCAAGCCAGATTTTACAATCATCCCACCTATCATCAAACCTCCCAAAGTTATCCAGGGAGTACTGGTTGTCCATGCAGAAAATGCAGTTGCATAATTTGTTATATCAAACAGTATATATAGGCCCGGGAGCATTATTGCAACAATTTCCTCTGGCAGCAATTCAAACATCCACATCATAATCGCCCATAAAGTCACGGCTAAATATTTCTGAAAAATATTGCTGATAGAGCAGAAAAATGGCAACAAAACAACGATAAATGAACATATCCATTTTATTTTGTGCAGAGATAAATTATTCCACTTCATACAGCACCTTCTTTCTAAACAGAACAGGTCAGCAGTAGAAATTGCTGCCGACCTGTTTTTAGCGTCAATTATCTTTCACTACTTATTTCAGGAAAAGAATAATCTTCCCATCCGGCAACTTCGGCAACAGTAGCATATAATTTACCAAAAGGCATTGTCGCATCTATACCAATGGTAGAGTTCGTTTTTTCCTGTAAACTATCGCCGTGTGAAGAAGGATCTAATGGTGCAGAAGGAACGTTATTTACCAAAATAACATCTCTTCCAGGGTCTACGCGAAATGACAAAGCCCATTCTACTTCAGCAGAATCATGAACATTAATGTCAGGATCAACGACCACAATCCATTTAGGTCTTACATTACTGGACATTGCTGATAAAATCACGTGCCGAGCCTCATTGGCATATCTTTGCTTCATTGCGATTACAGCATACAACTGAACTCCACCAGATGGAGTTACCGCCACATCAGTAATAGTAGGGAATTGTTTTTTCATCGCATTATAGAACGATGCTTCTAAAGGAATGTTTTTTAAAATATGGTTTTCCGTAACAGGCTTACCTGTAAGAAGCACCTGAAAATAGGGATCTTTACGATGAGTTATAGCTTTTACCCTTGCGATAGGTCTTTCGCTGGCAGGCGTCATATATCCAGTATATTCACCCAAAGGACCCTCACTGACCTCAGTTTCAAAATCAATCTCCAATTCAAAAACAAATTCTGCTGTAGCAGGAACCTCAACGTCAATAGTCCTGCATTTTACCAGTTCTACCGGTTGTCCCCGGAGGGCCCCAGCTAAACTCCAATCATCCGTAGTATCAGGGACATTCTGGACCTGACAGGTATATGCAAGGACAGGATCAGTCCCAACAACCAATGCCATCTCAAATTTTTTCATACCTAAAGCTTTTGCTTTATTACAGTTTTTCCCAAGTCTGTGAAACGGCTGCGCCATAAAGCCAAAATAATCTTTACCTATAGCTTGAAACCTGTAATGTCCAAGATCAGCAATTCCAGTTTCAGGATCTTTGGAAATACTGATACCAGCAGTTAAATATGGCCCTCCATCCAACTCAGAAAATTTCGGAATAGGAAATTTTCCAAGATCAACATCTTCACCTTCAATAATAATCTCCTGACACGGAGCACTTTTTACCATAACAGGTGCTATTGGTCTGTCAATTGTTTCTGCAAACCAGGGAAGTACCGTATTATTTTGTGCATTCAAAGCTCTCAATGCTTTTTTTCTATTACCAAAAACTCCTCCTACTGCTGGATAATCAGTACCGTTATTCCTGAAAATAATTACCGGTCCATTATTTGCATAGCTTTTTTTCAAGGCCTTGCCCATTTCTAAATTAACGTCAACATACCGATCTACCTCAATCAAATCATTTTCCTTGCGGCAGCTCTCCAAAAAATCTCTTAAATCATAAAATGCCATTATAAACTCAACTCCTTTCAATCATCAAATAATAAACAGGGACATTACACAAATAATAAACAACTGTATTAATTGCCATTTAAAAGCCAGATTAAACATATCGCTATCTCTATTGGTAATATTCGCTAAAGAAGACGTAAATTGCAGCAATGATGGCTTCAACGGATTTGCCGGCCCCATCGTAACCATCGCAGCCAGTCCGACTAAAACAGAAGCATTCACATGCAACATTTCAGAAGATGCCATCTGCATTTTCGAAAACATCGCACAAGCCGGTATGCCCTGTCCAAAAGCCATCCCTGCCAAAAAGCCCAATCCAGACAACAACAGACCATAAACCGAACTGCCCCATTGCGTCATATGGCGTGCAAGTAATGTAATCTGTCCTGTATCCAGCATAAGATTTACCATTGCCCCTCCTAAAAATAAGGTGATCAACGAGGGCAGTCCTCTTTTAGAAGCAATAATAAAATCTGCTGTAAAGGTACTGGTTTTCTTTATCGCAAAAACATAACACAGTAAAGCCGTAATCAAAATATATGTACCAGGAGTATTGATCAAATTAATACTGATAGGTGCATATCCCCATAACGACAATTTAAATGCAGTTTTAGCCATAATAGCTTTCAACGGATAAGAAAATATTATTACGATAATAGAACCAACGATCAATGGTAAGAAAGCTTTAAACGCCAACTTTTTAGAAATAATCTCCTTATCATTGGAAGTATTGCTGTAAGTCGCACCTTTTTTACTGTACAGCCATAAAAATAAAAAACTTAATGTTGCCGCAGCAATCAAAGTCAAAATATATAATCGAGGAAATATCTGAGTAAACAGAATAACAGCAGACATATTTGCTGCTATAGTTAAACAGGCTATATTGCGGTTATCACTGTTTTTTAAATCAAAATCAAGAATCTTAAAAAAACCTACTACAGAAACAATTATCATCGGCAGTGTCAATAAACCCATAGTCTGGACGATTCCTTCAATAGGTAATTTTGTAACGCTGCTGGCAATTGTAGCAGCAATAAACAAACTTACGAACGCTATACTCCAGGAAAAATAAACCAAATAGCCAACAGCCGCACGAAAACCGTCAATACCCTGTCTGACCAGTCCTGGTATAGTAACAGGGTAAGTGGCAAACCCATTGAAGGCTCCTAAATAACCTCCTACTACTGAACATAATGTCACAGCTTTTCCCGTTTTACTTGGCAAAACCTGATCTAAGGTATTCAACAGCATATTCAAAGCACCTGTACTTCTAAAACATTGTCCAAAAATCTGTCCCGTCCACAAAACAAGAAATCCATTCCAAATGGTTATATTCCCCCATACAGACGCGGTCAACGTTTTTTGTACTGGCATATGAAAAAATACAACAACTGCAAAGATTTCCAAAAGCCATACATAAAGGCTCAAACGTAAAGCATTCATCTTAAAAACTAAAAAGCCCAGCAGTAAAATAACAAATGGTAGTAATGCTACTATAGTTTGCAAAAACTCATTATCCATATAAAGAACCTCCTTCCATTTTGCTTATATTAACTGTCCTCCTTTCTGATTTCAGTATAATCAATTGTTTATAAAAATTCTGTCATTAACATTACATACTGTTTGTAGCCTATGCTACAAATTTATTATCTGCTCCAAAACATATAGAATTATATTTTTCTCAATGTTATAGTTAATATAAGGACAGAAAGGAGGCGATTCTTATGAAAAAATTCCAATCTACCTGTCAAAATTGTACCAATAAGTTTTGTACAAAGCTTTCTACCGAAGTCAGAGATGAAATATTCAAAAACAGAATATGGTTTAATTTAAATGCCAAAGAAGAACAACTCTTTTATTTTAATAATAAACAGATTCTTATCATCGAATCAGGCAGTTTCATGACAATTCGTCAAAATAATCAAGGTAAACAAATTGGTGTTGATATTTTAAGGCCCGGCGATTTGTTAGGAATTTTAAACTTTAACGCAGAATCTCCTCAAGATCATATTTTAATCCTGCCATTGACAGATGTTTCAGGCTGTCTGGTTTCAAAAACTATTTTTGATACTTTAATCCAAAAACATTTGTCTCTCAACATAATCATTATCCATCATTTATCTTCCCGTTTTTACCGTATCATCAATCATTTGACCAATCTCGTTTTTGATACCAGTAAAGAACGTATTGAATATTCGTTAAAACTGGCGCACCACAACTTAGGCAATTTTTATCTGACACACGAACAGATTGCTTTATTATCAGGTTTAAACAGGGTCACCGTTTCCAAAACTATTAAAGATGTCAGCTATGACTTTGATAAATGATGACAAAGTTGCTTTTAATATAACTATGTCAATAATCAGCTTTATTAAAACAACCCCAGAACCTTCACAGTTGCAATGGTTCTGGGGTTGTGCTATAATATTTTAGTAATCATGCGGGTGTAGCTCAGTGGTAGAGCAGCGGCTTCCCAAGCCGCGTGTCGCGAGTTCGAATCTCGTCTCCCGCTCCATAAAATATTTTGCCGCAGAACTTAGTTCTGCGGCTTTTTTATTTCTTTGAGTACACTTATAATTTTTCTAAATAAAAAATAAGCTTACCATTACAGCAAACTTTTACTCTGTCAATGATATGTTAGTAAAACACTGTCACTGATATCTGGAATTTACGATCTTCAAATTTATTACAGAATAAAGCTCGTCCTGATTCCAAATTTTTATTTTACCTTCCTGCACATTTCTTCTATAAATATTTTTTGAAGGTACAGCGATTTCTAAATTTATTGGCACTGTATTTTTACTGCGTTTTACTAAAACATCTTCAGATTTTAACTTTTTCCAAATCCCTTTTTTAGAGCCTTGTGAAATTATAGCATCCACGCCTTCTGTTTCACAACGCAGTTTCAAGGTATCGTCCTCCGTCTGACAACGCAAAGCAACGGAAAAAACATTCGGCTCCAGCCAGTATTTAAGCAGACCCATTTTCCCTACGTCAACAGTATATTCAACACTTTTATTTTTATTCAAAACTATTTTTTTAAAGCTCCTGTCGCCTTCATTCTGCATTTTGAAACTGCTGAGTAAGATCATTACCATAACAGCAGCCAACACCAGAAGTATTTTTTTCCCAAGCTGTTTATTCATACCTGGCCCGCCTTTTTTCAGCTATCTTCTTAGAAAAAATTTTAACAGATAAAATAACGACAGCCGCCGCTCCCGGCAAACAGCTTAACTGGCAGCTGCCACAAATACCGGTGCAGCCAAAGGTGCTGCCCCAAGAAGAAATCGGTATACCCATAGCTGCACAAAAAGTAATTACTTTATTCCTCATCATCTTTCCTCCCGTATCTGATCGCCTTTTCCGGACATTTACTGATACAGACCCCACACAGGATACAATTATGTACGCAATTCACAGCTTTCCGCTCTTCTATCACCATCGCTTCCATAGGACAGGCAAGGCTGCAGCTTTTACAGCCAATACATTTTTGGCGGTCTATAATCAACCGATAAACGAATGGCAGCCTGCTGCTGAAAGAATACAACAAATTCTGTACCGCTCCTACAGGGCACAAAAAATTGCAAAATCCGCGGCCGCCTTTAGTAAAGATACCAAACAGACCTGCCCACAAAAACAACGTCAGAATCATACTGGAGCTCAAAGAAATAAAATACCCAAAAACGAAATAGTTAACAAACAAATCAAATAGAAAGAAATTGCAATATGCACATGCCAGCAGACTATCAAAAAATGGCAATATCACAAACCCGGCCAGCATGCCATAACGAAACGGAACGATCTCGGTATAAGTACGCCAGCTTATCTGCAGCCTTGATGGTATGACTTTGCTTAAATACTCGGTAAAAGCTCCGGCAGGACATAATCTGCCGCAAAATACAGGACCAAAAAACAAAGTAACTATCAGCAAGATCACGATACAAGCAATAAAAGGAAGCGACATCAGCAGCAACTTTCCATCCAGTAAATGCTCTGTCTGAATGCGAAAACAAAGGCTATGAATGGTCAGCTGCTGCCACTTGCCCGTAAAAGCAAAAAATATTATTTTTTGAAATAGCGCAAAAGGAGCATAGAATAAAATAAAACCTAAAAAATACCCCAAAAGCCGCTGATATTTAAACCCCATTTTTATCTCCACTTCCATGAATTTTCAGGACAGGGAAAATCCCTGCCCTGATTTTATTTACTTAAAAGCTATAACGCAGGCCTACGTTATATGTCCTGCCGGAAGTTGCTTCGCTGGCATAAAATTCTTTATCAAACAGGTTGTTAATACCGAATTGTAAAATCGTACCTTTAGCAATTTCATAATTAAAGGCAGTATTAACGATAAAATACGCGTCTTCCGCCCCATACTCTCCTGTCACATCATCAGGAGCCTGACGAGCGCTCACATACTGACAATCCAGTATAGCGTTGAACTTATCCTTATTATAATTGACGCCGGCATGCAGCAGATGTTTAGGAATGCCATAGTCTGCGCTGTCAGCATCTTTCAGGTTAGTTCCCGCCACCGCATTTTGTTTCACTTTCCCCTGCTGCCAGGCATAATTAAAATATGTGCCCCAGTTATCGTTAAATTTATGGTCGACCGTAAATTCTACACCGCGGCGTTTTTCCGTACCGTAGTTTTCATATTTTTTATATTCTGCTGTTGTTGTTCCAGGCTGATAATGGGTCGTATAAAGGATTTTATCATCTGTTTTCACCTGATATAAAGAGATCCCCAGATTAGTCTGCCGCGACAATTTCTTCTTCATGCCAATCTCAAAAGTATTTGAGGTCTCCGGATCAAGATCAGGATTAGCCACTACACCGCCCATACTGCCACCGCCGTCACGATAGACCTGATACAAAGGCGGCGGATTAAAAGAATGTCCATAAGAAACATAGTAATTAGTCTTTTCATCAGCTTTATAATCAAATGCTATTTTCGGGCTGAATTCACTATAACTGACTTCATCATAGTCCAAAGAACGTGTTAAAGCACCGGTATTTTTATCATAATATCTGCTTTTACCGTCCATTTTTGTAAAATGATCATAACGTACGCCTAAATACATCGTCATCGGATCGCTGATCTGATATTCATCCTGCACAAATAAAGCTATGTTCCGCGCTTTACCGCCATGGTTTTCATAAACACCGTTATCGCCAAGTCCGCTGATAACAGAATCATGATCGCGCCAGTTGCTAAGATATTTACGCAGCTGATCAAAGCTCTCCTGTTTAAAACTGCCTCCTACTAGAATAGAATGTTTACCTACATTATCCCACGCTTTTTGTACATCAAAATTATAGGTTTCACCGGGATAGAAAGAATCAGTACCGGCACCGTTCCAGTCTATAGATTTTGGACTGCTGGAACTGCTATAGCCATTACTTTTCATATCCAGGTACCCAAAGTTGGCACTGAATTTATTTTTATTGTCATTATATGACAATGTATGTAAATCGGATTCTTTCCGCCCGTCATAACCAAGATATGTTCCAATGCTTGGCTTCACTATCTGTCCATTACCAACATCAACACTGCCACTAAATACGGGCTTACCGTCTTTATAAATTGTCGTCCACGGATTTTGGTAGCGATACTCACTTTCCGTATGGATAAAAGTATATTTTAAAGATCTGTCTTTATCAAAATCATATTTCACATTAGCGGAAATGTTTTCATTTTCCCAAACCTTTTCTCCGCGTCCGCCTAAAACATATTTGCCGTTACTGAGCTGCGGCAATTCGTGGTCAGGCTTAATCCCTCCACTGCCTTTGGAAGCGCTACCAGTATAATAATAACCCCTATATCCATCTGATTTTCTGTTTTCATAACCTACGCCGAAAGATAATTTTTTATTCACTCTTGCATCTGCGTATAAAGCTTTTTTCCAGGTATTATTACTGCCATAGCTGACTACAGCATTTACACTGGCTCCTTTTTTTTCAGGATTATCCTTAGTGATAATATTGACAACCGCGCCCACAGCCCTACCGCCATATAAAGAAGAGCCTGCTCCCCTTACAACTTCAATTCTGGCTATTTTTTCCACAGGTACCATTTCCCATTCCATACCGTTATTATAAGTAGTATTCATCGGAAGCCCATCCAGCAAAACCAAAATATCACTGGAGCTGAAGCCCCTGATCTGAATCCCTCCCTGTGCTGCTTGGTTCATATAGACGCCCGGCAGAGTCTGCAGAGCTTCAGGTACAGAATTAATATTTCTTTCTTCTATATCCTGTGAGGTGACAACACTGACGCTGGAAGGTACCTCCTGTAGTTCTTTCATAGTTCTGGTTGCTGTAACAACCATCTGATCCAGATTAAATTGCTGCAGCCCCTCTTCGGCGTATACTACTGTGCCCCCCCAAATGACATTGCCAGTTATAAGTACTGTCATCAGTATACTTTTACCCATACCCTTTTTCAACATACTCAACTCCCTTTCCTATTTTTTGTATATTACTAAAATATTTTATGCATTAACCTAATAGATATATGCATAATAACTTTTATTAGAATCAGAAAATACCCTGTGCATAAGACGCACAGGGTATTAAATAGCTAGATAAAAGCTGTTCCATTACCAAACTGTCTCACGCAGCAGTAAATTAATCATCAGGCAGTTCTTCTGACTCAAGTTCATCGCTCCTCCAAGCCTTCCCGGATAACTCCAGTGACATAAATATGGATTTGCTCACTTTTACAGCGACGGGATCGTGTGGGCTTTACACCCAGCTTCTCTATTAAGACCTGCGTCACCTGATAACATCATTATTCACTTTTTATATTTTATGATATTATATTCTATTTTATATTAATGATTATATGTTATAATATCATATATGATATATTACTATGTATAGCTACTAGACAGTCAATAGGGAGATAATTATTTTATGAAAGAACCAATTGATAATTATTTTACAACAGGTGAGTTAGCCAAGCTTTGCAAAATACCTCGAAAAACTTTGCTTTATTACGACAGTTTAGGTCTTATAACGCCTGAAGTTATTGAAGAAAATGGTTATCGTTATTACAAACGCACTCAATTATTTGCACTAGAATTGATTTTGACGATGCGTAAACTGGATATTCCTTTAGCAGAAATCAAAACTTATTTATCTAACAAATCCTATACTAATTACAGAAATATTATGTCTGATCGTAAAATATTTCTTGAAAAATTACTCAAAAAGATAATTAAAACAAAAAATGAACTGCATCATTCCCTCCTTATTCTTAACCAATTGGAAAACATTAAATTTAATGATGTACTAACAGTTCGAACAGACAATGAATTTTTATATTTAAGTAAACCAGTCTCTCCCAAAATGAACTTTAAAGACAGAACAAAAATATCCGCCAGTCTGTTTATAAATCTTGCTGAACATATTCCCCTTAACAATCATACTTTTGGTTATGTTGTAGATAAAAATTCACTTTTAGATCAAAAAAAACCTCGTCATATCAAATATTATTTCTGTCCTGTTTTCACTAAAACCGATTATCCGAAATGTTCCATAAAATCAAAAGGAACTTACCTTACCCTTTATTTCAAAGGTATCTACATGAACAATTATGACAAGTATATCAACACTCTGTCAGAATACTGCAAGCATAATATGCTCGTTCCTATATCCGATATTTATATCACATCAATAAAAAACTTTTGGCTTACTGATGAAATCAGCGAATATATTTACAAAATAGAAGTACAAATAAAATAAACCGTTTTCTAATCTAGAAAACGGTTTATTTTATTACTTGTGAAAATATAATTTCTCTAATATTACCAGATATTTTTCTATTTAGATACTTCTTAAAAATACCCCCTATACGATTTGCATTGTTGCAAACGAAATGTTATAATGATGCGATTTTTTGCAAGGAGGTAAAAAAATGTCTATTGGAATCATCGTCAATTCAGCCTGCGTACTTATCGGCGGCCTGCTCGGCAGTTTTTTCGGAAGACTGCTGCCAGTCAAAATGCGTGAATCGCTTTATGGGTTATTCGGTTACTGCTCCATCATCATCGGCATCATTCTGCTGCAAAATATAAAATCTATGCCGGCAGTTACATTAGCTCTGATCTTGGGTACTATCATCGGCGAAGCACTTCGAATCGAAGACCAGATCAATTTCGCTTCGCTTAGGCTTAAAACACTTATCGAACGTATCACCAATACTGCGGCAGCAGATAATGATGCTTATATCAGCCGTTTCGTCGGCCTGCTGATGCTGTTCTGTACCGGCAGTACAGGAATTCTCGGCGCGATTGGTGAAGGCGTAAATGGCGACAGCACTGTTCTTTTAACAAAATCTGTTATGGACATTTTTGCAGCATTTGCTTTTGCTGCTCATATGGGTCCTATGATCGCCTGTATCGCAATCCCCCAGTTTCTTTTTTTCAGCATCCTCTTTTGGAGTGCCGGCTTCATCATGCCGCTTACAGATCCTCTGATGATTGGTGATTTTATGGCCTGCGGTGGCATTTTAGCTATTATTACCGGCTTTCGTATCTGTGAATTGAAAGACTTCCGTGTCGCCAATACGCTGCCGGCTTTATTTATCGTAATGCCGCTCAGTTATCTTTGGCGCACTTATTGCTGAACAGTTAACACTAAAAAAACAGGCCCTGCATACAGGGCCTGTTTTTATTCCATGATACCTGAATCCTCAATAATAATCCAGCTCACGCTCAAAAATAACGCCGGTGGCAGGATTAAACTTTAATTCCCCCTTAAATTTAAGGGTAGTAAATTCGGCTTCATAGTAGGAATTATTGCCTTCTTTGTCCATAGTTACAACAATATTGCGGGCATCCGGGTATTCAGCCATAACAAAGCGCTCGATATCTGCCGGAGTTTTGTTGATAATAGTGCTGCCTTTGACAAATGTTGCACCCTTGACTTCTATCTCTTTGATTTTGGAAGTAGCCGTTGCAACCTTCACATAATAATATTCCAAAGTGTCAGGGTCTTGAAAAGTAATACGGCTTTCATCACCTTTAGTTGTATAACCAATCAGATTACAGTTTGCCGGAATTTCTGCTTTAGCAACTTCGATCGCCGCCCTGCTTTGCCCAAGCTGACTGGGAGCAGGAGCCGCCACAGCCATAGCGCCTACACATAAAACTACTAAAGCTGCCAGTAATGAAAAAACATTTTTCAATTTCATTCGATTCACTTCCTTAAATTATTTTGTATTACTGCTTAAATACATCATACAAAACATTTTTGTTAATTTCAACTGTGTACTATCTCCTATTTGAATTTATTAATTAATTTATTCCATATTATCAATATTACAAGCATTTATTTTGTTAAAATTCATAAATCTGTTAAGCCCTTCCCATAATAAAACAGACCTCGGCATATTTATGTCCGAGGTCTGTTTTATTATAATCACTGTTCTGCCGATTGTTTTGCATCTTCTTTACAGACCGTTGTTTCTTCGTCTTTAAAAAAGTATTTCATCACACCGCCGACCAGCCCCTGTACCAAAAGAAATTTATATTCGTTTTCGATCCGTCTTACTTCCCGCTGTACCTCTCTCTTAATGATCCAGAAGGACAAAGCCACACCCAGCATCGCCCCAAACAAGGCTCCAAAAAATGCGATCCAGATCGCAGGTATCGAAATATTGATCATTATTGCCACCGCCTGTCTGTTTTCTTTGACTTCAAAATATCACATTAGCTATTGCCTGTCAAATTAAAGAAAATTCACATTTTCTTCTATTGCAACTGCAAGGACAAATATTATATAATATTAGAACAGTTCCAATACTTTAAAAAGTGAAAGGGTTGTTACCAATGGAGAAAATTTACGAAGGCAAAACTAAAACAGTATATTCCCTGGAAAACGGCAATGTACTCTTAAAATTCAAAGATGACTGCACCGGCAAAGACGGTGTTTTTGATCCCGGTGAGAATACCGTCGGGCTGACTATCGAAGGTATCGGCAAAGCAAATCTTGAGACTTCGATCCACTTTTTCGAGATCCTCAAAAAAGAAGGTGTAAAAACCCACTATGTCAGCGCAGATATCGATAACGCCACTATGGAAGTCCTGCCTGCTAAAGTATTCGGTAAAGGCCTTGAAGTCATCTGCCGCTTGAAAGCAACCGGCAGCTTCATCCGTCGTTACGGTGACTACATTGCTGACGGCACTGTTCTCGAAGGCGGCTACGTTGAAGCTACTTTAAAAGACGACGCTAAAGGCGATCCTCTGATCACTTCTGAAGGTTTGGCGGCTCTCGGCATCATGAGCCAGGAAATGTTCAACAGTATGAAGGAACAAACCCTTAAAATCACTAAAATCGTTGCTGCAGACCTGGCAAAAATGGGTCTGGATCTATACGATATCAAATTTGAATTTGGTTACAACAACGACGAAGTAATTCTGATCGACGAAATCGCCAGCGGTAACATGCGCGTCTATAAAGACGGCAAATATGTCGATCCCATCACTCTGACTTCAATCATCCTCGGTAAATAAATCTTTATATTTAAAGGCACAGCTTTTGCTGTGCCTTTTTTGCTTCTTAGGCATGTTGATGCTATAATTATTTTAAAGCGTTTTTAAAGCCCGCTTTAATTTTTGAAAACAAAGGAACGATGCATTATGAACAAATTAGATCCGCGTAATATTTATGACGACTTACATCAAATTCCTGAACTTGGTTTTGAAGAGTTTAAAACCTCTGCCTATCTGGCAGATAAATTAGAAGCAATGGGCTACAAAGTTACCCGTAACATCGGCGGCACCGGCGTTATCGGCGAAATCAAAGGCTCAGAGCCCGGACCTGTAATGATGCTGCGTGCCGATATGGACGCACTGCCCTTTCTGATCGACGGCGAAAAGAAAAATATTCATGCCTGCGGCCACGACGCCCATTCCGCCATGCTTTTAGCCGCTGCCTCCGAGCTGGTAGGCAAGGTTAAACGCGGCACCCTGCGCATCCTGTTCCAACAGGGTGAAGAAACCTTAAAAGGCGCTTTGGCAGTTATTGATGCCGGCGTAATTGAAGACGTCGATATCGCTCTTGGTCTGCACATCCGTCCTGTACAGGACATTGCCTACGGCGAAATGTCGCCAGCAGTGCGCCATGCTTCCAGCACCTTCGTTAACGTCGTTATCAACGGTTTATCCAGTCACGGCGCACGTCCGCACCTGGGTGTCAACGCAATCGAGGCAGCCGCTGTCGCTATCAATGCGATTACGGCTATTAAAATCAATCCTATCATTCCCTGGTCCTGTAAAGTTACCGGCATCAAAGGCGGCGGCGTAGCCCCCAATATCATTCCTGATAAAGTTGAAATGATCGTCGATGCCCGCGCACAAACCAACGAAGCTATGACCGAACTGCTGGAAAAACTGCGCCGTGCAGTTACCAATGCTGCCGCTGCTCTTGGGGCTACTGCCGAAGTCACTACTCCCGGCGGTGTGATCCCCGCTGCTGAATACGATGACGAACTGACTGCAGAAGTTGCAGAATGTATCGTCGAGGTAGTAGGCGAAGAAAAACTCGCGAAAGAACTCGTTAACCCCGGCGGTGAGGATTTCCACTACTTTGTTAATAAATATCCCCATATCAAAGCTGCTTACTTCGGTGTCGGCGCAGCTGCAGCTCCGGGCCTGCATCATCAGGATATGCAGCTGAACAAAGAAGCTCTGCCCAGCGGTACTGCGGTCCTCGTTAAAATGGTAGAACGTAAATTAGGCTGATCACTGTTTATTTTTCGTTGCTGAATTATATATAACTGCAAAAACTCAGACTTCCATAAATTATGAAAGTCTGAGTTTTTTATTACTGTACTATGCTTAACTCATTTTCGTATATTTATTTAAGCTGACTGTAAACATTCTGGTCAACAGGCTCCAGCCAGGTAGTACCTGCACCCTTGCTCATAATCGACAGATGCTGGAACCAGCTGTTGCCGGCAGCGCCATGCCAGTGTTTAGTCCCTTCCGGGATCGTCACACTTTCACCGGCTTTCATTTCTACCGGATCCTGTCCCCAGATCTGATAATATCCACGGCCTGATACCCCGACCAGGACCTGACACGAACCGCTGTGAGTATGCCAGTTATTGATACAGGACGGAGCAAAAGTCACGTTAGACACACTTACAGTATCGTTAGCCATTGGAAAAAGAAAGCTCTGTCCGGTAAAATATCTGGCATAAGCCGCATTATCATTACCGATAGGAAATACTGTACCACCTGCCTGCAGCAGCGACGCGCTGATTATCTTTGTCTGTTCCTCTGTTACAGGCTCACCGGCTGCCAAAGCTGCATCTGTACCGCCCATGACCGCAGCAGCCACAACCAGAGCCGCAGCTATTCCTCTAAAAGTATTTTTGTTGAATCTCTGCCAAAATTTCATATTATTTTCCTCCTCATAATAAATCATTTGTTTATCAACTTCTGGATCAGATTGCTAGTGCTTTCGAAGCCGGATGCCTGTTTAATAAAGCATATGTTTCCGGCTGTAACAAATTCTCATAATTTCTCAGCTGATAATCTGCCAGTTCCGCAACCAGCTGCAAACTGTTGATTTTATCAAGCAGCGTTTCACGAGCCTCTGCCAGCAGCTTTTTACGCTCCTGTATCGTAGCATCACCCTTTTCTGCCAGCCGAATATAATCAATGATATGTTCCAGTGACATCCCGCTGGCTTTCAGCTTTTTGATAAAATTGATAAAATTTACAAAATACTCATCATAATTGCGGATCCCGGCCGCATTCCGTGGCACCGGAGGCAGCAGCCCGATCCTTTCATAATATCTTAAAGTATCAGTTGACATATTGGTTTTTGCGGCAATTTCCCGAATCGTCATTTTTACTCCTCCTCACAGTGATTATGCCTGAGCTGATAAATACTGTAATCGACATTATCCAGCAGCTGTTGTTTAAAATGGATATCATCCAGCAGATAAAAGCGCAGATTTTTCAGCAGCTTGATTTTCTGTTCCTCTGTATTATCGCTGTGCTCAATGATATTTAAAGCTGCTTTTAACCGCTCCGGCCGCTGTTCTGCCGACTGCAGCAGCTGCTGTAAATTCTCCTGCGTACATTTCTGCATCTTTTCCATAGCTACTCAGCCCCACTAAAAATTCTCTCTTTAAACTTTTCCATAACACGTGTTCCCGGATCACTTTCATTATAAATTATTCTTTCTTATATGTATAATACCTATTTCTCATATCCATCAATGCCTTTTAGGCATTGATTTTCCACGACTGTACAAATAAAAAAAGTGCAAGCGCAATCACTTCTGGTGATCTGCACTTACACTTTCTGACCACAGCCTCTGATTCAGCTGCAACTGTCTGCTATTGCTTTTATCTTCACTGTTCCCTATTATTATATGTTTTCACAAAATTTTTGGCAAACTCAATAAATTTCGTCGTCGTTACACTGAAAGGCTGTCGTTTTTTCCAGGCCAGCACTGTAGTAGCAGCAAGTTCAGGATACAGCGGCAGCGAACAGACCTGTGAGCGGTCCAAAAAAGGCCGTGAACCCTCAATATGAAAAGCATATCCCAGCCCGTTCCGTACCATTATCGAAGCATTCGTACTCATATTGCAGGTATACGGAACCCTGACCTGCGGAAAATAATCACCAAACCAGCTGACCAGCTCATTTTGCACTTTCAGCCGTGCGGGAAAAAGCAGCTCCTTCCCCACCAGATCTGCCGCCGTAACAAAGCCCTTTTGCACCAGCGGATCTTCGGCAGGCAGCAGCACGGCCCAGCGTTCTTTGACCCCCAGACGGATAAAATCATACCTGTCAATATCCACGGGTTCCAGAAACAAAGCAATATCTGACAGACCTTTTTCGATACGTTCATTAGTATAATCCGCATTACCGGCATATAATTCGTAAGTTACAGCAGGATACTTTTCTTTAAAAGCCCGGAACATTTCAGCAATGACCTGTACGGAAGCCAACTCGCCGCAGCCCACCGATACTACGCCGTTGATCAGCTCGTCGCGTTCTGTCAGTTCTTTTTCCGTTTTATCTGCCAGATCAACGATCTCCTCGGCCCGCCGGCGCAGCAGCATTCCTTCGTCAGTCAACGTCACCTTACGCGCGCCGCGCGAAAACAGCGTTACTCCCACATCTTCCTCTAACTGTGCCAGCTGTCGGCTCAATGTCGGCTGCGTGATATGCAGCAGCTCAGCCGCTTTTGTGATATTCTCCTCACGTGCCACTGCCAGAAAATACCTCAGTATCCGCAATTCCATTGCCTCTGCCTCCTTTTATCCTGGTCAACTGCATCTGCCTGTTCTGTCCTTTTCTTTCTATCATAAAGTATTTTTATGCTCTCAGGCAAGCTTTATCTGTCCTTAAACATAGAAAAGGCATTATTTCCCCAAGGAAACAATGCCTTTCTTTACTGCTATTTATTCAGCCGCTGGCCGATTTTCAGCATATACATCGGGTCAACGTTCTGCCCATCGACAAAAACCTCAAAATGCACATGCGGGCCGGTACTATATCCGCTGCTGCCGACAAAGCCGATGATCTCACCCTTACGCACGCTTTGACCGGGCGCAACGGCAATCCCGCTCATATGCCCGTAAGCAGTTTCATAACCGTTGCCGTGATCGATACGTACATAGCGTCCATAACCGCCGTTCCAACCGGCAACCTCTACCGTCCCCATCGCACTGGCGTAAACCGGCTCGCCGAATTCAACAGCAATGTCAACCCCGGGATGCCAGTCGTAACCGCCACCGATCGGTCCCGTACGTCCACCGTAGGGAGAGCTGATCGTACCACCTTTGGTCGGCCACATATCAGGAAAGACCGAGCGTTTATTATTGCGCCCTTCCAACTCCGAAAGCAGTTCACTCATCGAAGTTTTCTTCTCGTCGATCTGCTGCGCCATATTTTTATTCTGAGCCGTCAGTACTGCCGCCATTTCCTTCACGCCCAAATCAGCAGGACCTCCCTGTCCCAAGTAACGAGGAGCATTGCCTGCCGTTGCCGTTTCGCCTGACGCGCTGCTCAAATCACTGCCCAGCTTAGTACTGTCAGTGTCACGAATCAATGCCCGGCGCAGTTTAGTTTCCAATGTCGTGATTTCAGACATATCACGCAGCATTTTTTCGTTATCCGCCAGCAGGCTTTGCAGCTGTGCTTCCAACTCGCCTTTTTTAGCCTGATATTCTAAAAAATCAGTCCGTTCCTGACGGAACTGATAAAAATTATAACCCATATAACCAAGCGCGCCCACCATACAGACAGTACATATCAATACAGCGCCGGCCAGCAATTTAAACCGCCGGGCGCCAAAATGGTAAACTTTCTGCCCTTCCGCCCGAGGTACTGTAAAGGTATATTCTTGCTGTTTCTGTAAATCTTTTTCTTCCATATTTTAACCTCTTATCTAAAATACCCTAACTTCTGACCTGCTGCCAGCAGCCTGTGCCCAATAAAAGGCAGACTTTCCAGATCATCCTTACCCATACCGCCCACTGCCAGCAATACGCCGCCGTAAACAGGCACAGCCACGGCAATAGCCGCTAAAATCGCCCAGGCTCCCCAGCTTACCGCCAGCGTGATCACGCCATAAACAGCCGCTCCCATAGCTGCGGCTGACACAGCAGGCTTAAATACACCGCTGAAGGATAAAGCAAAACCTGTATATTTGTAAATAAAAATCATATTTAAAACTGCTGCCAGGCCAAAATCCACTACCGTAGCCATTGCCGCACCCTTGATACCCAAAGTCGGTATCGCCGTCAGCGTCCAGCTTAAAAACACCTTAACCGCAGCCGCTAAAATCATATTGATGACCGGGATCGAAGTCCGACCCAGCCCCTGCAGAATTCCTGTACTGATCTGATGCAGACCCAACAGCAAGATACCTACGCTCATAGTTTGGATAGCATCGGCAGCGCCAGGCGCATTATAAATCAGCGCCGCTATTTTTTCAGCCAGAAAATACATACCTACAAAACAGGGACAGGTAATGATCAAAGCGACTCTGAAGGCCGTCCTGGTTTTGGCCCTGATGCCGAAAACATCATTCAGTGCCCGTGATTCAGAAATCGCCGGTACCAGGCTGATCGTCATAGCCGCCGTGAAGATAGTCGCTAAATTGATCAACGGCACAGCCATACCTGTCAGATAACCGAAAAACTCTGTCGCCTGACTGATATGAAAACCAGCCGCTTCCAACCGCTGCGGCACGATCAAAAGATCAAGGTTCGCCACAACCGGCAGCATCAGGCTGGACATGGAAACAGGCAGCGCCAGCCGCAGCAGGCGGCTGATGATGGCCCGCGCCGACTCTCTCGTAGCCAGTGGATTCTGCTGCTGCAGATCCGCTTTCAGCTTCTGCTTGAGCCGTCCATAGAACCACATCAAAACCAAAAGCGCGCAGAAGGCGCCGACTCCGGCGCCCATACTGGCGCCGCCAGCCGCATAAGCCAAACCATGCGGCATAAACATATTCGCAAAAACGATCATCGTCACAACACGCATCAGCTGCTCTACTATCTCGGAAGCCGCCGTTGGCGTCATGATCTGCCAGCCCTGCAGATAGCCGCGGAAACTGGCTAAAAATGTAACAAAAAATACGGCCGGAGCCAAAGCAATAATAGAGTAATAAGCGCGGCTATCACGGATCCAGTGATTATCGATCAGCCAATGAGCACCGAAAAAAAGTGCCGATGCAAAAACCAGGCCTGTAACGAACAATAACCGCAGAGAAACATTAAAGACACGTTTGGCTCCCAGAAAATCCTTCTGCGCCAGCTTTTCAGCCGTAATAATCGAAATTGCGACCGGTATCCCTGCCGATGACAATGTTATTGCCATCAGATAGATCGGAAACCCCATCTGGTAAAGGCCGATCCCTTCGCCGCCCAGTACACGCGACAAAATGATCCAATTCAGCGAACCGATGACCTTGACGACGATACTGGAAACCGTCAAAATCAGTGTACCTTTTAAAAATTTATTATTACTGCTAGCACTCTTTTCGGTATCGCTCATGATTACCCGCCTTGTCAAATTTTACAATTACACATACTCATACATTATAATTATCACCTTAAAGCCACTTTTTGACAAGCTTTTTCGGTTTTATTTCACAAAATATTGCTTTATTGCCCGGCCATTGTTACAATTAAAGTTAGAAATAATTTATCAAGGAGGTCATTTGCATGAAGAAAATCCTGTCCATCGCTCTGGTTAGTCTGCTGGCCTGCGGCGCGTTACTTGCCGGCTGCGGCGGTGAAAAGAAAGCTGACCCTAAGGCTGCAGGCGACAAAACCAAAGTTGCCTTCGTTTATGTCAGCTCCGCCAAAGACGGCGGCTACTCTATGGCACATGAACTGGGGCGTCAGTATGTTGAGAAAAACATGCCCAACGTTCAAGCAAGTTACATCGAATCAGTTCCTGAAGGTGCCGATTCCGAACGTGTAATTACACAACTAGCTTCCCAGAGCAACAAAGTTATTTTCACCACCAGCTTTGGTTATATGGACCCGACGATCAACGTCGCGAAAAAATACCCCGACATTACCTTCCTGCACTGCTCCGGCTTCAAAACAGCCCCCAACGTAGGCAACTACTTCGGCCGTATGTACGAAGCCCGCTATGTCACAGGTATCGTTGCCGGTAAAGAAACAAAATCCAACGTTATTGGTTATGTAGCAGCGTTCCCGATCCCGGAAGTAATCCGCGGCATCAATGCCTTTACCCTGGGCGCGCAAAGCGTCAACCCTGACGTACAGGTCAAAGTCCTCTGGACCAATACCTGGTATAATCCAGCTACCGAAAAACAGGCTGCTATCACACTGATCGATGCCGGTGCCGATATCATCGCTCAGCATCAAAATACCCCCGGTCCGCAGCAGGCAGCTGAAGAACGCGGCAAATATGGCATCGGCTACAATGTCGATATGTCTGCCAATGCTCCTAAAGCATCCTTGACCTCCGCGATCTGGAACTGGGGACCGTATTATGAAGAAACCATCAAACAGGTTAACAACGGTACCTGGAAATCCGGCGCTTACTGGGGTTCCATGAAAGATAAAGTAGTCGACATCGCTCCCTACGGACCCGCAGTCAGCGATGAAACAAAAAAACTGGCTGATGCTGCCAAAGCAGATATCATTGCCGGCAAACAAAAAGTTTTCACCGGCCCGCTGTATGATCAAAGCGGTGCCGAGAAAGTTCCTGCAGGCACTACTCTGACCGATAAGGAACTTTTGAGTATGGACTGGTTCGTCAAAGGCGTTGACGGTAAAATCCAGAACTGACTCGCTTGAGTGTTTTAGTAAGGAAGGTATAAAGGAATGAAAAAGACATTAATTTTAAGCTTAGCACTGGCTTTAGGAATCACCACTGTTTGCGCTGCTTCTCCGCTCAAAAACTATAACGCGGGCAAAGTAGCTGTTGATCTGGGGCTTAACGTCCCTACCAGCAATACTTATGAAGGACACAGCGTCGGCAGCAAAAAAACGTCTCCCTATGCCGGTATCACCGTAGGCCTTGGCAGCAATACCGCTGTCAACTACAAATGGAATCAATACAAAAACAGCGGCAGTAACAAGGTCGAAGCCCAGCAGCTCAACCTGATGTACAAAGTCCTGCCAGTACTTGATGTTTACGCAGGTTATGTCGACAGTGACATCAAACTGCACGGCGACAGCCGCAGCCGCAGTTCCGGCCAAGTCGGTGTCCAGGGACGTGTCGAATTGCCTTTTCTCTGTACTTTATGGGGCAGAGCAGGCGTGGGCAACAAGCTCAACAGCTATGAAATCGGCCTGAGCCGTACTCTGGTATCCAATGTAGAGCTGAATCTGTCGTACTATGACAACAAATTCAAAGATTCTGCTCCCGGCGGCAGCGACGTCAAAACCAAAGGCGTTAATATGGGTATCACCGTCAAATTCTGACCTGCATCTATTAATCATCTAACTAAATAAACCTCAAAATAAGGCCTGGAAGCAAAAATTCCCGGCCTTATTTTTCTATAATACTAACGGATAATTATTATTGACAACTGACAAAAGCTGTGCTATTATAATTACATTGAAAACTTACATCTGCGTAAGTTCTGCTCACAAAAAAAATAAATTTTATAGCACTTGGAGGAATGAAGAATGAAAAAATTCGTATGTCAAATCTGTGGTTATGTTTATGAAGGCGAAGCAGCTCCTGAGTACTGCCCGCAATGTAAAGCTCCTGCATCCAAATTCACCGAAATGTGCGGCGACCGTACCTGGGCTGCTGAACATATCGTAGGTATAGCAAAAGACGTCGCAGAAGACATTAAAATGGATCTGCGCGCTAATTTTACCGGCGAATGCACCGAAGTTGGCATGTACCTGGCAATGAGCCGTGTTGCTCATCGTGAAGGTTATCCTGAAATCGGCATGTACTGGGAAAAAGCAGCTTTTGAAGAAGCTGAGCATGCAGCTAAATTCGCTGAACTTTTAGGCGAAGTCGTTACCGACTCCACTCAAAAGAATCTGGAAATGCGTGTAGAAGCCGAAAACGGCGCTACCGCAGGTAAATTCGATCTGGCCAGCCGCGCTAAAGCAGCAGGTCTGGATGCTATCCATGACACCGTGCATGAAATGGCAAAAGACGAAGCCCGCCACGGCAAAGCTTTCGAAGGCCTCCTGAAACGTTATTTCAACAAATAATAAGCACCTTACCCACTATAATCATCATCCTTACCTCAACACTCAAACAAATACCCCCTGTTTCCAACGGAAACAGGGGGTATTTGGCGTTATTTATCTTCAAGCGTCTTATATTTGACGTAATAGACGTAATAGTAGGATTTTTTTATCAGTTCCTCCAAATAACTCCGTTTTACGATCATTTTGCCTGCTTGACCAAAATGATATTGTTGGTTTTTATTCCTGATACCTGTACATACTCTTATTAGTTACCGTTTTAACAAATCATCCATTTACTAGAATTTTATATGAAGCAGCCCTTTTTATCTGATTACTTATTCGTGTTTTATGTGATTGACCCTAGTCATTTATGGTATAATAATTTTACAAGTCATATTTTAGGAGCATTGTATAATGGAGAATATCGATTTATTACTTAAAGAATTACTTTCACAACCTGCTGAAACACCATATATTGAATTCAAAGCAAATAACTCCACTCCTCAAATGATTGGCGAAGACATAAGCGCACTGGCAAATTCTGCGGCCTTATACGAAAAAAATTTTGCTTATATGATATGGGGAGTCGAAGATATAACCCATCAAATTATTGGTACTTCTTTTGATTTTCAGACAGAAAAAAAGGGGAATGAAGAACTGGAGAACTGGCTTAGATGCCTGTTATCCGATAATGCTAATTATAGCTTTCACAAAATACATTTAGAAAGCAAAGATATAGTCATCCTAAAAATCCATAAAGCGATCGACCGCAGCGTAATGTTTCAAAAACTAGAATACATAAGGGTAGGCAGTTACACAAAAAAACTAAATGATTTTCCAACATTAAAGAAACAATTATGGGAAAAATTACGTGACACTAAATTTGAAGATACTATTGCCAAACAAGATTTGCAAGAAATAAATATCAGTACACATATAAATTTTCAGCCCTATTTTGATCTAAAACAAATTCCCATACCTTCTGATCTTGATAAAATATTATTTTATTTGCTTGAAGACAACATTTTATCCAAACAAGATAATGGCTTATATTCTATTACAAATTTAGGAGCAATTTTATTTGCTAATCAACTCAAAAATTTCCCTAGCGTTGGTAGAAAAGCCCTTAGAATAGTAAAATATAACGGTAAAAACAAAATAAATATGGAGCAGGAAATACTGTTGGATAAAGGATACGTCATAGCCTTCTCCGAAATAATGACTTTAATCAACGCTCTGCTTCCGACAAAAGAAACTATCAACCCAACAACCGGAATTAGAGAGAAAGAAATCCTATATCCACAAATCGCTATTCGCGAAGCCGTGGCCAATGCTCTTATTCATCAAGATTTATCAATTACTGGTACTGGACCTGTCATTGAAATATTTGACAATAGAATTGAAATCACTAATCCCGGTTCTCCCCTCGTTGATATAAAAAGAATCATTGATACCCCACCAAAATCACGAAATGAAAAAATCGCCTCTCTCACACGACAATTAAAAATTTGCGAAGAGCTTGGAACCGGTTGGGATAAAATCGCCACATCTTGTGAACTGGCACAACTTCCAGCTCCCAAAATCGAAATATACGAAGATAGCACAAGAGTTGTTTTGCTTACACATATTCCTTACGTCAACCAAACATCTACAGATAAAATTCGAGCTTGTTATATCCATACATGCTTAAAATATATCTCTGGGGAATATATGAATAACAGTTCCTTACGAAAACGATTTGGCCTTGGTACAACAGCATCGGCTTCTATATCCAGACTAATCAAAGATACGATAAATTCTGACTTAATAAAACCATTAGATCCAACTACCGCTCCAAGGCATATGTGTTACATTCCTTTTTGGGGATAATATTTTAACTTGCTGGTAACTTGCTGAATAGATCTTTGCGGGAAATCCATATCTATATCTTGCGGTTATGACAAAGATAGATTGTCATTATATACAACATTTTCGATAATTTTAACTTGCTGGTAACTTGCTGAATTTCAATGATAAAGCTTTCGAAGGCCTCCTGAAACGTTATTTCAACAAATAATAAGCACCTTACCCACTCCCTTATACATCATCATACTCCTTAAAAAGAACAGCCCCTGTTTCCATTAGGAAACAGGGGCTGTTTGATTTTTATTTATTTTCACGCATGCCTTTCGGAACAGTAAAACCAGGCTCGTTTAAAACAGCATTACTATAATGTATAGTACCCTTTGTTGTAAAATCGCCTTTTACCTGTATTTGTCCCTTAAAAAGTCTATTTCCTATAGTAATATTTTTATAAGAAGATAAAAAACCATCTGTAATAGGAGCATCTATCGTAACCTGACCATTAGCCATTATCATTATCAATCCAACAGCAGGCCCTAGATTCTCCAAAGTAAAATTATTCGCAAAAAACATTCTCACATTGCCTGTAATATTTCCTCCTATTGTAATGTTATCCGTAAAAATCAAAGTTACCGGCTTTCCAGTACTTGGACCAATAATACCATTTGTTTTAATCTTAGCAGCCGTTTTATTATCAATAAAAATAACTTGACCAGAGGACTTTTCAGCATGCAAATAAAACCAATTTTCATTCAACTTACTCATATCCCAAAAATAGTTTTTTCCAGACCCCAATACAAGGTCAGCTGGTATATCCACTAAATTTGAGTAACTATTTTTCAAAAAAATACTATCCGGAATATATGTTTTTAATGTTCTATCATATGGCCCTTTCATATAAGCTGTGTATTCCGAATTATTAAATATCCAACTATTATTATTATCACTGTGAAATTTGCTGCCATATAAGTCTCCGCCAAATAATCCATTTTGATTATCAGAAACTTTTACATCGCCGCCAGCCTGCACTAAACCAGGCAATTCCAGTGTTTCCTCACCGCCGCTGTCACCACCGCCGGTTCCTCCGTTATCGCCTAAAGTATAGGTTTTGCGAATAACTTTATGGATACCATCACAGGAACCGATAGATGTAATAGAATAAGTTTCACCTTGCACAGGTGTGTAATTGCCATTACCACTCTCGCCATGTTTGAGTTCCACTCCACTTGTAGCGGAACTAATAGCAACAGCATACCAAATTCCATTTTCCAAAACTCCTGCCAGCTTCTCATTCCCGCTTTGTGGTTCTCCCCCTAAGCCGTTAACAACAGAAAAAGTACCGTCTTTTAAATCGTTATCATCTATCAGCCAATCCTTCCAGATAGCATTACCGCCCTCCAATTGTGCCACAGCTCTTTTATAGCCGGCTTCGGCAGCATTCCAAGCCTGCTGTTCCCGATAATCAGACGCAGCAGCCGTTTTTTCCATTGTCATCATCGGCAGCCAGGCTACGGCAACAACCATTAAAAACAACAGCATTGCCAAAGACATGACAGTTACCGACCCGCGTTGATCTTTCATCTTAGCACCTCTAGTTATACTCAACTTTTTTCACATCCTGATAATCATGACTCTTCATAAATTGCTGTAGTTCCTCATAATTTTTGCTCATAACAGATATTCCATTTTGCTCATTTGAGTACATCCATTGTTTTCGTTTATGATCATACAAAGCCTTTGTTACCCATGAATTAGCCAAACTAGAAGAATCACGGCCAATTATAAAAGCATTTTCCGAGTTAGCATTAACATGACAAACAGGGTTAAAATAAATGGTTTTCGTTTCACCAGTTGCCGTAGTTAATTTTGCATAAGGCCAAGCACCATTATAAAATTTCTCATACATATACTTACGTATTTGATCATTGTTTGTCAAATAGTAAGTATTATTTGTCGTAGCAAAAAAATTGTAAACATCATCTCGCAGTTTTTCTTCTTTACTGGTAAGTTGCTCTTTAGCACCAATCTTTTTACCTGTATTTAAAATTTCCATGTATTCCCGACGCATTTTTTCTTCAGGTGTTTCTGTTACTTCATCTTTACTCGGCACAACTTTAGTTTCCAAGGTCTGTGTTTTCATTTGCCCATTAAATTCATACTGCAGCGGCAAAGCGATCTTATACATGATCACTGTATTACCGTCATTTAAAGTAAGCGTTTCAGAAGTAACAGGAAATTTACCCTCGAAAATACTATTATTGCTGTCATTTGGAAAAATAGTTATTTTTTTACTGCCGTCAGTAATATCTTCCCGCGTTACCTGCAATTGTTTTTTTGTATCATCTTTCCACTCGACAGTCACTTTATATTCTTTATTGGTTCCTTGAGCAATATCCATATGCCTGTCCCAAAGATTACCTTTATAGGAAAATTTACTTGTGCTGACCGTCGGCTGCTCCGGATCAATACTATCCTTATCTGCATAACGCAGCGTAGTTTTCAGTTCGTTCATCAGCAAACGCGCCTCTTCATAAACGACTTCCTGCCTAGCGCCTACATGCAGACTGGTAACACTGCTGCCAAACAAATGTACCATTGCCCCCATGATCAACCCCAATACTGCCATCGCTACCACTAATTCTATTAATGTAAATCCGGACTGCTTCTTCATGCCGCCGCTCCTTTAAATCAATCTTTTGTACGGATATATGTCTGCAGATCCAAGACCTGCGGCTTGGGATCAGTCCACTTCACTTCTACCCTGACCAAATACAATTCGCTCTCACCCGGATAATTATTCCCCAGGCTTCCATCACCGCCGCGAGCATTAATCTGGTACTCAATGCCGTCCTGGGTAACTGTATTATTACCTTCTTTATTGATATATTCAACTATTTCTCTGATATCACTGCTGCTGTGCCCATCGGCTGCCTTTAACAGTTCAATTTTCTCCGATGCTATCTGTACAGCCTTTTCCTGTCTGTCCGCCGATACCATCACACCGATACCATAAGTATATAAAGCCGCTAATGCAGCCAGGCCGATAGCTACTACCAAAACCCCGATCATAGCATCGACCAGTAAAAATCCCTGTTTATTTTTGCGGAACTGTTTTATGCCATTCATCTTCACAGCCGTCCTTTACTCATAAAATCCCATATTTATTATATCACATATTTTCTTTAGTTTATAAATAATAACTATCATATATTTTAAAAATACTTAGAAAAATATGTATAAAAATTGCCTCTTCTTAATTAATTAAGAAGAGGCAATAAATTTTCAGTTATTTCTTTTTATCTCTACTCTTGGACTGCACTGCTGTATCGTTGGCATTCGCAACCGGCACCCACTGGCGCAGCAGCTCGGTACAGGCCGCCGCATAGCTGCCGGCACTGCCGAAGCCGCCCGCATACGCATCCTGATTGTAAACAGTGAGGATCTCGATGTCATCATAGTAAATAGTGGCACTGCCGCCGTTATCATAGACGATAAAGCGATATGGATCGATATGGCCCTTATCACGTTCACGCACGCAGTATAAACCGCCGGCAAGCATATAAGCGCGATATTCCGGGCGGTCATTACCGACAGTCTGCGTGATATTAAACCCCCAGTCACCTTCATGCACTCTGGCTGTATTATCTTCGTTAAGAGTTATTTCCGGATGTACTTTAAGCGCTTTGATCTGCTTCATAACACGTTTCAAACGTTCTTCCGGCTCGGGATGGCTCGAAAAAATACCATAGCCTGGATTACCCTGTTCCTTCGCCAGGTCTTCCAGCTTGTTGATCGTCAGCACGACACTGTAAGGATTATAACCGGCTGCTACACACAGATTAAAACCGCCCTTATCTGCGCCGCGTTCGTCGGTACGGCTGTAACCGGCCGCTAAAGCCTGCGTCGCCAGTCCCGCTATGCCTAAATCACCTTTGGTAACGATAGCAAAAGCCAAAGTCGTTAAAAGCTGTTTTTCTATTTGATGCACAGTGTGCTTTTTGACAACGTGTGTGATCTCGTGGCCTAATACGCCAGCTAATTCTGCATCGGACGGCATATAATCGATCAGTCCCTTGAATACATAAATGAAACCGCCGGGGCAGGCCAGCGCATTTACTTCGTCACTGTTCAGCACCTTAAAGCTGTATTCCAGATCCTGGCGTTCGCTGACCTTGACCAGGCTCTGACCGATCCGGTTGACACGTTCCTGCAAGGCATAATCCTGCACGACACCGTATTTAGCTTCCAGCTGCATCGCCGTCTGACGGCCCATCTCTATTTCCTGTTCCTTGCTGATCAACCCCGCTTCTGCCGGCGGCGTCATCCCCAGGCTGCAGCAGAATACAAAGACTATTGCTAAAATAAAGCGTTTCATCTTTTCACACCCCTTGTTTTAACGTAAACTGTCAAATCGCACCAGTTTCTTTCAACTTCATAATCTCCGGCTCCGTATAACCCAGTTCAGTCAGCACCTCAGCCGTATGTTCTCCTAAAAGCGGCGCCCGGCGTTCGATACTGCCCGGCATATCCGACAAACGGATCGCCGGTTTGACATACTGCAAAGTGCCGATATCCTCCTGTTTTTGCGCCAGCATTTCTGACTGCTGTGTCAGCTCGCTGTTTAAGGCTTCCTCCAGCGAACAGACCGGCGTCACGCAGAATTCTTCCTCACCGATCAACGCCAGCCATTCGGCCTGCGTTTTGGTCTGGAATACTGCTGCCAAACGCTCCTGAAGCTCATTACCATGTTCAAAATCATGCTGACGCTCGATCAGCTCTTCACAACCCAGGATTTCGCACAAACGCCGCCAGAATTTAGGTTCGATCGTCCCCACGCTCAAATAACGGCCGTCCTGCGTCCGGTAAATATTATAATAATGTGCCGTGCGCCCGAAAGGCTGACAACCTGTAGCCTTACAGCCCCACAAGCTGCTGATGCCGGTTGTCTGCAAACTCAGTGAAGTATTATATAAATTGATATCTACAGCCTGACCTTCCCCGGTACGTTCGCGCGCCAGCAAAGCCAGCAGAATGCCGCTGACAGCGTTCATACTGCTGCCCAGCGCCGCAATCTGTACCTCTGAAACGCAGGCACTGCCAACGTCATCCAGTGAATTCAGACCTGCAAGTCCGATCACATTCAGGTCATGGGCCGGTTTATGACGGTAACTGCCAGTCTGCCCAAAGCCGGTGATCGAACAATAGACCAGCTGTGGGTTGATTTCCCTGACAGTTGCGTAATCCAAGCCATAACGCGCCAGATAACCCGGCCGGAAGCCTTCTAAAAATACATCTGCTTCTGACAGAAGACGTAATAAAAGCTTACGTCCGCCTTCAGTTTTTATATCGGCCGTAATGCCGCGTTTATTACGGTTAAGCGCCAAATGCCAATAGCTCATACCTGGCAGCGCTTCCGGAAAAAATCTTCGTGTATCGTCGCCTGCAGGCGTTTCCACTTTGATAACATCGGCGCCGAAATCTCCCAATACCATACCGCAGTACTGTCCCGGCAGCCATTTAGAAAAATCTATCACCTTGATACCGGTCAAAGCCTTCATTCTTCTGACCCCCAATATTTTAACTGCAAAATATCCTCTGAAAATATACTTTATAATATTCTACATTTTTTACTGTTTCCCTTTAATTTATTTGCTGTGAAATGCTATAATAAGTTATAGAAGTTGTCTGAAGAGGTGTCATTACATGAAGATCCATAAACTCACTTTAGCGGCGCTGCTGGTTGCCATCGGCACCCTGAGCGCGCATCTTATTTATATACCGGCCGGCATTTCCAAATGCTTTCCCGTGCAGCATGCCATCAACGTGCTGGGAGCGGTGATTTTAGGCCCCGGCTATGCGACAGCAGTGGCCTTTGTCATTTCCTGCCTGCGCAATATGTTCGGTACCGGCTCACTGCTGGCTTTTCCCGGCAGTATGATCGGTGCCTGTCTGGCCGGACTTTGCTATAGCAGGTTCGGCTCTGTCAAAGCGGCTATGGCCGGCGAGATTTTCGGCACCGGTATTTTAGGCGGACTGACTGCCTGGGTCATCGCCCGTTTCTTCTTGAACAGCGCGGCAGCAGCCTGGTTCTTTATCCCGCCGTTCCTGATCAGCACTGTCGGCGGCAGCATCATCGCCGGACTGATCATTAAAAGCGGTATCCTTGCTTACGCTCTGCCAAATCTTTTTGCTAATAAAGGAAATAAATCAAATTTATGAATATTGATACCATGCTTTCACAAATTTTATATTGCCTGAGCGGCTTCCTTTTCGGTATTTTCGCCTCACGCTACAGCGTCATCAGCTGGCGCACTCTGGCCAGCCGGCCGCCGCTGCTGCAATGCGCGCCCTACGTGCTGTTTATCATCGCAGCTTTTACGCTGTTTCCCTTCTGGCTGATTACCCGTACCGAAGCCGGCGGTTTTATTTATTATGCGACGCTGCTGTTCTTTTTCACAAAGGGCTACCGCGCTGATAAGAAAGGATGAGCCCCAACATGAGCGAAAATAAAACTAACAATACTGTGATCTGCGATTCCTGCGGACACAGCGCCAGAATCCACCCCCAGCTGGCCGATAAATATGTACAGCCGATGGCGGAAATATTCAAGGTTTTAGGTGACCCGACCCGCATTAAAATTTTAGAACTGCTCTCCCACGAGGATATGTGCGTCAGTAATATCGCCGAAATGCTGGATATGACCCATTCTGCTATTTCTCATCAGCTGCGGCAGCTGCGCCATGCTCAGCTGGTCAAGTTTTCCAAGTCCGGCAAAGAAGTCATTTATTCGCTGGACGACGAACACGTCCTGACGCTGTTTGCCCAGGCGCTGGATCATGTCAAACATAAGGTTTAAGCATTCCGCACATAAAAACGGAGCCTGCTGTGCAGACTCCGTTTTTTTATTTTTACAGCTGCAGAAAATAACGATAGACAGCATCGCTGTCTGTCAATTCCGGGTGAAAACTGGTCGCCAGCAGCTTTCCTTGCCGGGCAGCTATGATATGCCCTGCATACTCCCCCAAAATTTCTGTCTGTTCGCCAACCCTTTCTATCCACGGAGCTCTGATAAATACAAGTGGCAGCGGTTCTGTCCCCAAAGCAGGCAGCAACTGCCTGCAGCTGAAACTGTTGAGCTGACTGCCATACGCATTACGGCGCACGGTAATATCCATCACCCCTAAATGCGGCTGTTCACCGACAATATTTTTTGCCAGCAGAATCAGCCCCGCACAGGTCCCCCAGACAGGCAGCCCCTCTTTCACCCTCCGTTTTAAAAGCTCAGACAGTCCCGTTCGCTGTAAAAGTCTGCTGATAGCAGTGCTTTCACCACCGGGAAGGATCAATCTGTCCACCTGCTCTAAATCAGCAGCCGTTTTTACGGCAACCGGCAAAACCTCCGTCAGCTGCGCCAGTTTAGTCAGATGCTCAGAAAATGACCCCTGCAGTGCCAGTACGCCTACACTCTGCATTACCAGCCACGCTCCGCAAAGGTTTGTTCTGCCGGTATAGTTTTGATATCGATACCGCTCATAGCCTCGCCCAGATCTTCTGATACTTCAGCTACGATTTTAGGATCGTTATAATAGCTGGTCGCAAGCACGATCGCCTTGGCGCGCTTAGCCGGATCGCCGCTGCGGAAAATACCTGACCCGACAAAAACACCTTCGCTGCCAAGCTTCATCATCAGGGCCGCATCTGCAGGCGTAGCGATACCGCCGGCGGCAAAATTAACTACCGGCAGCCTGCCGCCCGCAGCGACTTCTGCCACCAGTTCATACGGCGCTCCCTGTTCTTTGGCAAAGCTCATCCATTCCTCCCGCGGCAGATTCTGCAGCAATCTTATCTGTCCCATCATCGTCCGCATATGCCGCACTGCTTCTACCACATTGCCGGTACCAGCCTCTCCCTTCGTGCGGATCATTGCCGCTCCCTCACCGATACGGCGCAGTGCTTCGCCCAGATTGCGGGCACCGCAGATAAAAGGGATCTTAAAAGCATGCTTGTCGAGATGATATAAATCATCGGCCGGTGTCAGAACTTCACTTTCATCGATATAATCTATTCCCAGCGCCTCCAAAATCTCCGCTTCCACAATGTGACCGATCCTGACCTTGGCCATTACCGGAATCGATACGGCGCTTTTGATCTCTTTAATAAGCTTCGGGTCGCTCATTCTGGCAACGCCGCCATCCCTGCGAATATCAGAAGGCACACGTTCCAACGCCATAACAGCTACTGCGCCTGCAGCTTCGGCAATTTCAGCCTCTTGGGCATTGGTGACATCCATGATTACGCCGCCTTTGAGCATCTGTGCTAAATTACGATTTAAAATTTGTCTATCTGTCATCTTTATTCCTCCTAAAAACTTGCTTTCGTTAACGACAGTTTTTATGATACAATAATTCTGTACAGCAATAAATAGCCAGAAACTATTTTTCTAAAGGGGACAGTTTTATGCTTTTGACTAATCTTAAACTTGACAAACAGACCGACACGCCTTTATATACCCAGATCATTGACTCTATCAAAAACCAGCTCTACAATGACCAGATCGCAGCCGGCGACAGACTTCCGTCTGTACGCAGGCTCTCAGCAGCGCTGCAGATAAGCCGCACGACTGTCGAAAACGCTTACAATCAGCTGGTTGCCGACGGTTATCTGCAAAACGAACCTAAGCGCGGTTATTTTGCAGCAGCACTGTCAGGCCTGAGAAAGCACAGCGACGCGCCTGTGACACAAAGTATCGAACCGCCTGCCGTACGTTATAACTTTGCCAATAATTATATCGATCCCGCTTCTTTTCCCTCCGAGCTTTGGCGGCGCTATCTGAACCGTGCCTTAAAAAATAAACACCTGCTTTCCGGCTATGGCGAGCCGCAGGGTGAAACAGAACTGCGCCGTACACTGGCCAAATACAGCTCGGTGGCCCGCGGCGTTATCTGCAGCCCCGAACAGATCGTGATCGGCGCCGGTGTGCAAAGCCTGCTGCAGATCCTGATCGACATTCTACAGCCAGATATCACCAGTATTGCTCTGGAAGCGCCAGGCTTTGCCCAGGCAGAGCGGCTTTTTACTTCGCATGGCTGGCAGGTACGTCATTTCAGCACCGACCAGTTAGAGACTTCCCTGCCCAGGCTGCTTTACGTCAGCCCTTCCAATCCCTATAAAGGCCGCTCGCTCTCGCCGCAGCAAAGACTGAACCTGCTGCGCTGGGCAACGCAGCAGCAGACCTATCTGCTGGAAGATGACTATAACGGCGAGTTCCGTTATTTCGGCCGGCCGGTATCCTCACTGCAGGGCATGAGTGATGGCCGCACAGTTATCTATCTTGGTTCTTTTTCGCGGCTGCTGCTGCCTTCCCTGCGTATTTCTTACATGGTATTGCCGCCGCTGCTGTTAGACCGTTACCGCCAGCTGGGACACCTTTATAACCAAACGTCTTCTACGATCGAACAGCTGGCACTAGCCGACTTTATTGCTGCCGGCGCACTGCGCCGCCACGTTAAACGACTGCGCAGGCTCTACAGTAATAAAAACACACTGCTGCGGCAAGCTTTAACGGAAATCTTCGGCAGCAGAGTCATTGTACGAGCCTATGAATCCGGTCTGCATCTGCGCCTGGCTGTCGTCACGCAGCAAACTGCCGATACCCTGTCCGAACTGGCACTGGAAAACGGCGTCCGGATCCTGCCGGTTTACGACAGCAACGGTAATTTACCAGAGATCCTGATTTCTTTTGTCGGTATTCAGGAAAACGACATCCGACCGGCACTGCTGCAATTAAAAAAAGCATGGTTTTAGTATCTGCCAAGCTCTTGACAGTATTGACCTGCGATGCTATGCTAAAAAAAGAGTGAAGCCGTAAGGCGTCACAAAGGGGTACACCACCACGGGTGTAGCTTTTTGTGGCGCCTTTTTTTATTTTTCTTCAAGGAGGGTTCCCTATGCAAATCAACGGTCAACCAATCAGCACCGCTGCAGGCAGCACCTTGTCGCAATTATTGGCGCAGCAGGGTTTTGACGTTGCCCGCGTCGCCGTCGAACTCAACGGTAAAATCATCTGCCGCAGCGATTTCAGCAAAGTACAGCTCGCCGACAGTGATACCATCGAAGTTGTACAGTTTGTGGGCGGAGGTTAAAAATGACTAAACAAATCACCAGGCAACAGCTTTCAGCAGCACTGGTTGAACGGCACGGACAGGAACGCCAGAAGCATTTGTACACCGCCAGTGTCGGTATCGCCGGTTTAGGCGGGCTGGGCTCCAACATTGCCGTCCAGCTGACGCGCCTGGGCATCGGACACCTGATCCTCGCCGACTGCGATCGGGTCGAGATCAGTAATCTCAACCGGCAAAGCTACCGACTCTGTGACATCGGCAGACCTAAACCCGAAGCCTTGACAGAACAGCTGCTGCAGATCAATCCCTATTTATGCTACGAGCCGCACTTTCTAAAGCTCACGCCGCAGAATATCCCGGAAATTTTTGCCGGCTGTAATATCATCTGCGAAGCTTTTGACGACCCTGAACAAAAGGCCATGCTGACAGAAACCGTCCTGCAGCGGCTGCCGCAGGCAAAACTGATCGTTTGTTCCGGCATGGCGGGCGCTGGCAGCGCCAATGCTATTACTACCAGCCGCAGGCTGAACCGTTTCTACCTGTGCGGCGACGGTACTGCCGATATTGCCACGGGCGGCAGCCTGCTGGCCCCGCGCGTCAGCGTCTGTGCCGCCCATGCGGCGACCATGGTTATGAGACTGGCGCTGGGCTTCACCACACCTTAAACAAAAGGAGAATTTTAAACTACGATGCAAGAAGATAAACTTATTTTAGGCGGCTACAGCTTCAGCTCCCGCTTTATTCTTGGCAGCGGCAAATATTCGCTTCCGCTGATCAAAGCCGCTGCCGAACAGGCCGGGGCGCAAATCATCACCTTAGCGCTGCGGCGCGCTCAATCGCAGCAGGACAATATCCTCGATTTTATTCCCTCAAGCATCACACTGCTGCCCAACACCTCAGGCGCCCGTACTGCTGAAGAAGCAATACGCATAGCCAGGCTAGCCCGTGCCTGCGGCTGCGGCAATTTTATCAAACTGGAGATCATCCGTGATTCTAAATATCTGCTGCCGGACAATCAGGCAACGATCAGGGCAACGGAGATCCTCGCTAAAGAAGGCTTTATCGTCATGCCTTATATGTATCCCGACCTTAACACCGCCAGAGATCTGCGTGACGCAGGCGCAGCCTCGATCATGCCCCTGGGAGCGCCGATCGGTTCCAACAAAGGGCTGGCAACCCGCGATTTTATCAAGATCATTATTGATGAGATAGCACTGCCTGTTATCGTCGACGCCGGGATTGGCCGCCCCTCCCAGGCCTGTGAAGCCATGGAAATGGGTGCCGCTGCCGTCATGGCCAATACCGCCATCGCTACAGCCGGCGATATCCCTCTGATGGCTGCAGCCTTCAAGCAGGCTGTTGAAGCAGGGCGTGCCGCTTACTTAGCCGGGCCGGGACGTGTTTTAGAGCAGGGTGCGGCTGCTTCATCGCCTCTGACAGGCTTTTTGGAAGACAGGTGATATGAATATGAAAATCGATCAGCATACCGATCCGATGGCTTATCAGCCGGATATGGAAATAACCTCGTCAGCTATTATGGAACAGGTGCTGGCCGCCCGTGCAGCTTACGACGAAACTGTTTATACGGCGGACGACGTGAAACAGGCCCTGCTTCAGGATCACCTGACGCCTGAAGCATTCGCCGCACTGCTCGCGCCGGCCGCAGCACCATTTCTGGAACAGCTGGCACAAAGGGCACAGGCAGAAACACGTAAACATTTCGGTAATGCCGTCAATCTGTTCACCCCGCTTTATATCGCCAACTACTGCGAAAATCACTGCATCTACTGCGGCTTTAACTGCTACAACAATATCAAACGCGCCAAGCTTACTGCCGCTGAAATAGAAACGGAAATGCAGGCTATTGCCGCTCAGGGGCTGGAAGAAATCCTGATCCTGACCGGGGAAAGCCCGACTATGAGCGACGTACAGTATATTGGTGCAGCCTGCCGGCTGGCCCGCAAATATTTTCGTGTTGTCGGTCTGGAGGTCTACCCCATGGACAGCAGTGATTATGCCTATCTGCATCAATGCGGAGCTGACTTCGTCACCGTTTTCCAGGAAACCTACGCCCCTGATAAATACGGCCAGCTGCATCTGGGCGGACGTAAACGTATTTTCCCTTATCGTTTTAATGCACAGGAACGGGCTTTACAGGGCGGAATGCGCGGAGTTGGCTTTGCCGCTCTGCTGGGACTGGATGATTTTCGCCGTGACGCTTTGGCAACAGGTCTGCATGCTTATCTGCTCCAACGTAAATACCCTCAGGCCGAGATCGCTTTTTCCTGTCCGCGCCTGCGCCCCATCATCAACAATGAGCAGATCAATCCCAAAGACGTCCATGAGCGGCAGCTGCTGCAGATCATCTGCGCCTACCGCATCTTTATGCCCTTTGCCTCCCTCACTATTTCCTCCCGTGAATGCGCCCGTTTCCGCGATAACGTAGTCGGACTTGCCGCAACTAAAATTTCTGCCGGCGTTGAAGTTGGCATCGGCGGTCACAGCCAGCAGAGCAAAGGCGACAAACAGTTCCTGATCGACGATAGCCGTACCGTCCGTGAAATCTGCGCAATGCTGACGAACCGAGGACTGCAGCCGGTCATGAGTGATTATGTCTATGTTTAAGCTGATCGCCGTTACCGACCAAGCTTCCTGTCCTGAAAATTTTTGGACGCAGCTCCAGCTTTTAGCTGCTTCTGAAATCGACGCTCTTATTTTCCGTGCCAAAGAATTACCGCCGCAGGAATATTATCGGCAGGCCTCACAGGTGCAGAAAATCTGCCGGACACATCAGCTGCCGCTGATCCTGCATACTTATCAGGACATCTGCCGCCGGCTTGATACGTATGGACTGCAGGTAAGCTATCAGCAGCTCCTATGCCAGCCTCAGCTGCGGGCACAGGTACAATGCCTGGGCGTTTCCATCCACCATGCTGACGAAGCGGTACGTGCCGCTGACTTGGGCGCCGATTATTTACTAGCCGGGCATATCTTTGCTACAAGCTGCAAGCAGGGGCTGCCCGGACGCGGTCTTGATTTTCTCAGCGCCGTCTGCGCCGCTACATCACTGCAAGTCTATGCTATCGGCGGGATCACTCCTGCCAATATCGGACAGATCAAAAAAACAGGCGCCGCCGGCGCCTGTCTGATGAGCAGCCTGATGACCTGCCCGGAACCAGCAGTACTGGTACAAAAACTGCGGCAGGCTTTACTTTAGGCCCGCATAAACAAAAAATCCCGCTTCTGTCATAAGAAGCGGGATTTTATTTCATCAGGCAAATATCCAGACAAAAAAAATGGTGATCCACCCGCGACTCGAACGCGGGACACCCTGATTAAAAGTCAGGTGCTCTACCGACTGAGCTAGTGGATCACATAGTTATCAAGTTTCAAGCCAACTTGACAACGATATAATTATAACTACCTTTCACTGTTCTGTCAAGAAATAATTTTCAAAAATATAAAAACCGTCAGAAAAAATCTGACGGTTTAAATTTTTGATTTACAGCAATTTTTTCAGTACGATAGTCTGTTCACGTTCCGGACCTACGGAAACAATACCCAGTTCAACACCGGCAACCTCACTCAGACGGTTCAGATAAGTTTTAGCCTGAACAGGCAGCTCGTCAAAGGTGCGGATAGACGTAATATCAGTCAGCCAGCCTTCAAACTCTTCAAAAACCGGTTCAACCTTTGCCAGAACGTTCAGGCTGGCAGGAATCTGTTTGATTTCCTGTCCGTCGATCTTGTAGCCGACGCACATTTTGATCTTCGGCATTTTATCGAGAATATCCAAACGGGTCACTGCCAGGCAGTCCAGGCTGTTCAGACGTGCGGAATATTTGAGCATGAAAGCATCAAGCCAGCCACAGCGGCGGGGACGTCCGGTAACGGTACCGTATTCATGGCCTGTTTCACGGATCTGATGCCCGGGTCCGTCAGTATCAAGCAGCTCAGTAACAAAGGGACCTTCGCCGACGCGTGTCGTATAAGCCTTGACTACGCCCACCACATGGTCGATATAACGGGGGCCGATGCCGCTGCCGGTGCTGGCATTGCCGGCAGTCGGGTTCGAGCTGGTAACATACGGATAAGTACCATGATCGATATCAAGGAAAGTAGCCTGCGCGCCTTCAAACAGCACGTTTTTACCCTCGCTGAAAATTTCGTCTAAAACTACGCCGGTATCGGCAATATACGGCCGCAGCTCTTCGGCATAAGCCAAAAATTCCTGCAGCATAGTTTCATAATCAAAAGGTTCGCCGCCATAAATTTTAGTAATAATGGCATTTTTGGCTTCCAGGTTGATTTTCAGCTTTTCTGCAAAAGTATCGGGTTCCATCAAATCACAGATGCGGATGCCGGTACGGGCAACCTTATCCATATAGCAGGGGCCAATACCGCCTTTGGTCGTACCGATCTTATTACAGCCCAAAGCTGCTTCCTGCAGTTCATCCAGACGGGCATGGTAAGGCAGCACCACATGCGCACGGTCAGAAATGACCAGATTGTCGCAGCTGATGCCTTTAGCCTTCATATCAGCAATTTCATGCAGAACTACGCCGGGGTTGATAACGACGCCGTTACCCAGCACATTAGTCTTATCACTGTACAAAACACCGGAGGGAAGCAGACGCAGTTTATAGGAAACGTCATTGACGACTACCGTATGACCTGCGTTGGAACCGCCGGAATAACGTACGACGGCATCGGCTTTCTGTGCCAAATAATCAACAATCTTACCTTTACCTTCATCGCCCCATTGGGCACCAATAACTACAACAGATGACATGTGAGCATCTCCTTATCTAAATCATAATCCGAAGCGGGACATAATCAAATCTACATGACGCAGCATGGGTTTAGGATCGAAGCAAGCTTCGATTTCTTCTTTGGCGAGATATTTTTGTATATCCGCATCCATTTCCACGTTGGTCTTAAAATCAGCGCCTTCAAGCCAGCGGGCCATAGCGTTGCGCTGCACCCATTTATAAGCGTCTTCACGCAGCACGCCCTTGCTGACCAGTGCGATCAGCAGATTCTGGCTGAAGATCAGGCCGCCGGTTTTGTTCAGGTTCGCCATCATCGCTTCCGGATAAACCAGCAGCTTGTCGACGATACCGGTAAATTTACGCAGCATATGATCCAGCGCGATAGTAGCATCCGGTAAAATCACACGTTCCACAGAAGAGTGGGAAATATCGCGTTCGTGCCACAAGGCGACATCTTCCAGCGCAGCAACGGCATACCCTCTCAGCAAACGTGCCATACCGGAGATTTTTTCGCAGGTGATGGGATTACGTTTATGCGGCATCGCCGAGGAGCCTTTTTGCCCGGGAGCAAAATATTCTTCAGCTTCACGAATGTCCGTGCGCTGCAGATTACGGATTTCCGTAGCCATTTTATCAAGAGAGGAACCAATGATCGCCAAAGTAGTCAGAAAATCGGCATGGCGGTCGCGCTGGATGACCTGGGTAGCCAGACGGGCAGCCTTGATACCTAATTTTTCACAAACATATTCTTCAATAAACGGGTCAATATTGGAGTAAGTGCCGACTGCGCCCGAAAGCTTACCGACCGCAATAAAATCACGCGCCTGCTTCAACCGTTCGATATTGCGCTCTGTCTCATCCATCCACAGCGCAAACTTCAGCCCGAAGGTCATCGGTTCGGCATGGATGCCATGAGTACGACCGATCATAATCGTATGCTTGTGTTCAGCGGCACGGCGTTTCAGGACAGCATGGAATTTTTCCAGATGACTCAGTAAAAGGTCGGCAGACTGTTTCATCATCACACCCAAAGCGGTGTCCTTGACATCGCTGGAGGTCAGGCCTTTATGGATGTATTTGGAAGCATCGCCCACATATTCGGCCACATTGGTCAGAAAAGCAATGATGTCATGGTTGGTGACAGCTTCGATTTCTTTGATGCGTTCGATGCGGAAATCAGCTTTAGTCTGAATATCCTTCAATGCGTCATCAGGAACGATGCCCAGTTTGTTCATCGCCTCGCAGGCCAGAATTTCTACCTGCAGCATTGTTCGGAATTCGTTTTCCAAAGTCCAGATATGACCCATCTCGGGATGAGTATAACGTTCGATCATTTTTTTGTTTCCCCCCGTAAAATCGGTGTTTTTTGCAATAAGAATAGGAAGAAGGCCTGCTTGCGTTCTTCCTCTCTTATAAATAAACTTTTTTATCCTCTCATATCATAACATTTTCAGTTCTTCACTGCAAGACTACTGAACATTTTTTGCAAATTTATTTAAAACATTCGTAAAATAAACAACAGCGTGAAAACCTGTTATCAAAGGCGTTCACGCTGTTTCTCTTTAAAGCGCTCCATTATTTATGACAAAAATAAAAATACCAGACCACACAAAATAATGACCAGTCCACTGATACCCATCAGAAAACGGTACCCCTGATCGCCGAAAAAATCATGCACCAGCGTATCAAAGGCAAACGGGCGCACCCGCCTGTGGTCAAATTCGCAGACCCAACGCCAGTTTAAAAGCGCGCCGATAAAAATCAGCAGGCCGCAGCCAATGATAGTAAACTGCCAATGCTTCTGCAAAAAAGCCATCAGCTGCTCCATCCATATTTCCACGCGCCGCCTCCTTCTCATCTGCTCACAGGTCTGAGTTTACTCCTTACGCTTACTGAGTCCCACAAATTTGGTATATTGTTTGTGGAAGAACAGATTGACCGTATCGACAGGGCCGTTACGGTGCTTAGCGATGATCAGTTCGGTAATATTTTTATTCTCCGTTTCCGGATTATAGTAATCTTCACGATATAAAAAGGCTACAATATCCGCATCCTGCTCCAAAGAACCAGACTCACGCAGGTCAGACAGCATCGGACGTTTGACCTGACGCGCTTCGACGCTGCGGCTCAGCTGCGATAAAGCAATGACCGGAACATCAAGCTCACGGGCCAGCGCTTTCAACGAACGTGAGATCTCTGAAACCTCCTGCTGCCTGTCACCGCTGTTGTTCTTTTTACCGCTGCCCTGCATCAGCTGCAGATAATCGACTACGATCAGATCAAGACCGTGTTCGGCTTTCAGCCGGCGGGCGCGCGACCTCATATCCATGGCAGTGATACCTGCTGTATCGTCGATATAGATATTAGCACTGGAAAGCGTATCTGCCGTATTGATGAGCATAGCCCAATCTTCATCACGCAGCTCGCCGATACGCAGACGCTGCGAATCAATGTTGGCTTCGGCGCAGAGCATACGCTGTACAAGCTGCTCCTTGCTCATTTCCAAGCTGAAAAAAGCAACTGTTTTCGGAGCTCCGCCAACCTTTTTGGCAGCTCGAATCGCCACATTCTGTACCACATTGAGCGCAAAAGCAGTTTTACCCATGGAAGGACGGGCCGCAAGGATGATAAAATCACTGCCATGCAGGCCGGAGGTCAGATTATCAAGATCTTCAAAGCCTGTAGGCAGTCCTGTAAGACCATTCTTATTGCCCATCAGCGCTTCGATACTCTTAAAAGAATCAAGAACGATCTCATTGATCGGCGTAAAATCAGCTGTCTTCTTCCGGTTGGAAATCTCCAGAATCTTGCTTTCAGCACTGTCGATGATGTTTTTCACATCATCATTAGCCTCATAACCCATCGAAGCGATCTGCGTCGATACGGAAACCAGCTGACGCAGAATCGATTTTTCTTCGATAATGCTCGCATGATAGGTTACGTTGGCCGCAGTCGGCACAGCATTAGCCAGCGAAGTGACATAAGCGATACCGCCCACATCCTCCAGCTTGTTGTCACGCTTCAGAATCTCCGTCACCGTGATCATATCCACAGCTTCGTTCTTATTGTAAAGCTCCAGCATAGCGTTAAAAATGACGCGGTGCGCCTCACGGTAAAAATCAGTATCCCGCAGGATCTCCATGACCTTGGGGATAGCCTCTTTCTCGATCAGCATCGCGCCCAGCACTGACTGCTCGGCTTCTATATTTTGCGGTGGTACTCTGTCCTGCATAACCTTCCCTGTCTTTCGCTTATTCCGCTTCAACTACTACGGCAAATTCCGCAGCAATCTCAGGGTGCAGTTTAGCTACAGCTGTATAATTGCCTAAACCCTTAACAGGTGTTTTCAGTTCTATCTTCCGGCGGTCGATATCCAGCTTGGTCTGTTCGATCAATGCTTCCGCCACGTCTTTAGACGCAACCGAGCCGAACATTTTCCCATTATCACCGACACGTACCTTCAAGGTAACGGTCACTTTTTCGATCTGAGCTGCCAGAACGGTAGCTTCATCTTTCTTCTGTGCGGCACGACGGGCAGCATTGGCCTGATCCTGCTTGGCCTGATTTAAATTAGCCGCACTGGCTTCTTTCGCTAATTTGCGAGGCAGCAGATAGTTGCGGCCATAACCTTCGGCCGTTTCTACGATATCGCCTTTTTTACCTAAACTTTTAATATCTTGCAGTAAGATCACTTTCATTGTTATCAATCTCCTCTAACTGTTTTTTTGCCAAAGAGATGATCTGCGGCATGATATCCACAGCCCTCTTATTGTCAAGCTGTACGCCGGCCACAGTCTGATGACCGCCGCCGCCCAGCTCTTCCATAATGATCTGTACGTTGACCGTACCGTCGCTGCGGGCACTGATGCCCAGCGAACCGTCAACATATTCCACAATAACGACACTGACATAAATACCGCTGATGGCAACCATCGTGTCGGCAGTCTGAGCCGCTATGACTGATGATTTCGCTTCTTTGGGAGCCTGTTCATAAACGGAAACGATCAGTCCCGGTTCCGGGCTTTCTGCTTCGGCAATCAGCCGCGAACGGATCTGGAAGGTTTCCATATCGTCCTTGAACAGCTGCCTTACCACAGTCGGGTCAGCCCCGCTGCGGCGCAGTAAAGCTGCCGCTTCAAAGGTGCGCTCACCGGTCTGTACGGCAAAATTTTTCGTATCGACAACGATGCCCGCATAAAGCGCGGTCGCTTCGCCTTTAGTAAATTCCAGACGGTCATTAAAATAGCCTACAAGCTCCGTTACCAGTTCGCTGGTCGAGGAAGAAGAAGGCTCCATATATTGCAGCACCGTTTCTTTGATGGCGTCTTCCGCCCGGCGATGATGGTCGATAATGATCCGTTTCGGGATCGCTTCCATAACCTCTTTGCTTGCGCACAGCATCGGCCGGTGATGGTCGACCAGAAACAGCAGGCTGCCGGGCGTAATATGGGCCATTGCCTCCGGTCCTTCCAGCATCAGTTCCAGGTACTGTTCATCATCCTGGATCAGCTTCAGTTCATCACGCTGCAGCATTTCCTTGATCTTATCCAGTGCGTCAGTTTCGCCGCTGACAACGATATAAGTTTCCTTCTGCAGTGACAGCGCCATTTTCGCTACGCCGATAGCACTGCCGATCGAATCAAAGTCCTCCATCATATGCCCCATAACGAAAACCTTATCTGCGGCAATGATCTGTTCATGGATCGTATGCGCTACGATACGTGCGCGCACGCGTGTACTTTTAGCAGTTACGGTAGTCGTGCCGCCAAAGAACTGTGTCCCGCCGTCTACGGCTACGACCACCTGGTCGCCTCCGCGCCCCAGCGCCAGATCCAATGCTTTGACTGCGTTCTGGCTCAGTTCTTCCAGATTGTCGCCTTCGCAGGCAATACCAATGCTCACTGTCGGAGTGATCTTATTGCCGACATGGATCTCACGTACACTGTCTAAAACGGGGAATTTCTGCTCCATTAAATCACGCAGGACCGCCTGATTAAAACCAATCAGACACAATTCTTTATTAGAACGGCTGATAAAGCCGTTTTCTTCCTCGGCCCACTTGCTCAGTACTTCATTGACCTCGCCGCTGATATTGGCGCGGGTCGTTTCGCTCATACCCTTCATCACGTCTTCATAATTGTCAAACCTGACGTAGGCCAGACACAGCTTCTCATTATCATATTTCTGGCGCAGCAGCTCAAAATCAGTCACGTCGCTCAGATAAACCATCAGGCCCGTGCCTTTTTTCTCACCTTTTTCCGATGTCTGCACCCGGCAATGCTTCAAATTATAGTAGCGGTCCTCGATCTGGATCAGGCGTTCTCCGTCCTTCACGCTCAGCGTGTCGAACGCATTGGCCGGCAGCGGCAGAACATCTTCCGGACGTTTGCCCTCCAGATTTTTAGTACCCACATATTTACTGAACAGCTCATTTTTCCACTGCAGTTTACCGTCTTTGGCAAAAACAGCCATCCCGATATCCAGATTCTGAACGGCATGATGATTAGTACGCTCAATATTACGCACTACCGTATCCAGATAGCTGTTAAAGCGTACTTCCTTACTGCGCAGACTTTTTTTGTTGTAATAATACAGCAGGCCGATCAGCAGAATACATACCGGTATCCATAACGGTTCGTAAAAACCGATAATGAACGTCAGAAAAACGATCAGTATCAGCGGTATGATATCACTGCGCGAATCCCAAATTTTGTTAAACATATACTCGCCTCATCTCTATGCGCGCTTGGAAGTCCTTTTCCCGCTGAGATTACGGAAATCAAATACCAGGTCAAACGCGCCCACAAACACAATAATCTGAGAAAATATCTGGACAAAAAACAACAGTGCCACCGATACAGTTCCCCACCATTTCGGTTTATTGTTTTTTTCCAGCCACCAATAGATCAAAGCAATACCCTGCAATACAAAGAAAACACTGGTTATCACCTGCAGATTAACTGAGATATGGTACATCAGGCTTTCCGGATACTGAACATAATATGAAACCATCAGCAGCGAAATACCATAAGGCCACAGCATCCAGCCAGGTACGTTCCATTGCGTAAAAGGAGGAAACTCCTCAAAAGCAGCTCCCAGCTTACTCAAAATTTTACGTGCGGCCAGATAATTGACAAAGGCAATAATAGGAGCGCACAGGAAAAAAGCTCCCGGCATGATAAGTCGCATCATCCGAAGCATCTCGGCATTGCTTTTAACGGCTGCGTCGATCTCGGTCTGGCTCATTCCCATGGACTGGTAATAGCCTACGCTCTCACGGGCAGCCTCTTCCAATGAAGTAAACATCATATCGACCGGCTGGATACCCATGATATACAGCGCAATCAAAAAACTGGCACCGATAGAAATCAGGCAGGCCACCGAGCTGATCAGCATCAGCTTGAAAGGCTTATACCCGCGGCGCATACACTCGCCCAAGGTCAGCCCCACTAAACCAAAAGCAGCCAGCAGCGAAAAAGCATGCAGCGGGCTGATCAGAACTGCTACGGCAATATCAGCTACTATCAGCGTCATAACGCTCCAGCGCAGTCCGTTGCGCATACCGCAGATAGCGATAGGCAGGGGCCATAAAAAATTGATAAAGCTGCCGATGACCGGCACATACATGCTGATAATAGCAAAAACTATGGCGATAGCGGCCAAAATACCCGCTTCTACCATGGCAGAAGTTTTACGAATCACTTAATTTCCTCCTTCGTAGCTATACATACATATATATAGCTAGGTATGTATATTCTACACCGAAAACGGCAAAAACGCAAAAAATAAGTGGCGCTGCCCAAAGCAGCGTCACCTTATAAAACGGTTTTATTTCCATTCAGTTTTAGCTTTTACCAGAACGCCATCGGCCTGAGGCACCAGCTCAACCAAATGTACTACATCGAACAGTGAACGATCCAGGACTTTTTTCTGCTGCAGCCTGCTTTGCTGCAGCGCAGCCGTAAAATCGACACTGATACTGCCCTGCTCATACTTGGTCGTAACACTATCCGCATCGATATCCACCCTGTCGATCACCAGATCTACGATAGCCATGATCAGCTTGCTCCCCATCAGCTCCACTACCAGCTGCGCAAAATCATTGTCTGCGACAGCAAAATCGACCAGCTTCAGCCTTGTAAAAGCAGATTCGGCATCGACATTAAACACCTCGACCTGCAGCAGCAGCTCCAAAGTGCCGTGCGTTGTATGCTGCAGCTCCAGCCGCAGCAGATCAGGCTCGGCATAAGCCAGAGACTGTAATGTAAATTCGCTGCCGGCCAGGCTTTGACGCACATAATCCACGATTTCATCATAAGGGACTACCAGACCGCCCTGGCTCAGCTGCTCCCATTTCTGCGCCGAGAACCACAGCTGCCCCTTATCTTTCAACGGCCGCAGTCTTTCACTGACCGTCGCGATTTTTTCTGATAAAACCGTTTCCGCCCGATCAGCATGTTTTTCTATTTTAGAAAACAAATTTCCTGATTTGTTTCGCAAAGCTTCCTTCAGCTCACGCAATTCAAAACGTTTGCTTTCATCGCCCAAAGGCGTGTCTTTGCAATCCATTTTTTCAAAATCTTCACTGTGCTTCATTCCCTCTTTACGGGCGCTTTCATAAACTTCCCGGAATTCAGCAATATCTTCGGGACGCCCGGCCTTAATCCAGGCATTAGCGGCCTTGCCTACAGCATAAGTCACCGATACACCTACCGGCACCTGGATCGGCGCTATTGGAATCAACGTTACCAGTGTCTGACCGACAAAAGTCGCCCCCAGTGAAGTCAAAAGTCCCAAAACAGCACTTTCTTCCAGCTTTACTCCGCGCAGCTCGCCCAGGCGCATAATCATATAGACCTCGTTAGCCATCAAAGCCATTGTTCCCACCAAAGGCGCAACTACAATCACACCGGCACGGGCTGCTCCCCAGCGGCAGATCTTTTCAGCTTCCCACTCTATATCGACAGGCTGTAATTCTTTTTCTTCGGTCATGGTATCACCTCTTTGCGATTGTTCCTGCTGTTATAATTCGCTTTTGCGTCAACTTATCCTGCAATGTTACTAAAATATCACAAAGCCGCTATTTGTAAATTTTCATTAAAATATTATCCAATTATAATATTTTTTGATATCTGGATATATAAAAACAACCAACTTTACTGGATAGAATATCTATCAGGCTGCCCTCTGAATGGTTTTAGACAGTTTTTATAATCATCCGGCCCTTTAACCATTTATTTTTTACTGTTACTTATCAATTTCGACCCGTTCACCTAACAAACATCCATATTTTTCAAACAAATATCCAGCTTATATAATTAGGTTAAATAAACTCAGGCAGATATTTATTGCCGCTTAAATCAAAAAACTATATTTTATTGAGGAGTGTTGTAAATGAAAATTCGTGTTTTAGTAGCTAAACCAGGCCTTGACGGACATGACCGCGGCGCCAAAGTCGTCGCCCGCGCCTTACGTGACGCAGGCTTTGAAGTTATTTATACCGGGATCAGACTGACCCCGGAACAAATCGCTGAAGCAGCTCTGCAGGATGATGTCAAGGTCGTCGCCCTGAGCCTGCTTTCCGGAGCACATAACACCCTGTTCCCGAAAGTGGTCGAATTAATGCGGGCCAAAGGTTTAAACGATGTACTGGTTATCGGCGGCGGCGTTATCCCTGATACTGATATTCCCGGTTTAAAAGCCGCCGGTGTAGCCGAAGTCTTTACTCCAGGTACGCCTACCGGTAATATCGTCGATTTTATCAACGCCAATACCCACTGACCGCAGCCGGTAAAACAGTTCTCTTAAATCACACTGGCTTTAACAGCCAACCATTCAGGAGGTGTTTCCCTTGTCAACCCAGGTAAAAATAGAAAAAATGCTGCAGAAAACAGCTGTAGTTTTAGCGGCAGGCGGGGAAAAACGTATCGCCAAACAGCACGCAGCCGGTAAAATGACAGCACGGGAAAGGATCGCCTCACTGCTGGACGAAAACTCCTTTGTTGAATTAGACCGTTTCGTCAAACACCGCTGTACTGATTTCGGCCAATCCCAAAAGGCGCTGCCCGGCGAAGGCGTCACAACCGGCTATGGTACTGTCTCCGGCCGTCTGGTCTACGTTTTTGCCCAGGATTTTACAGTCGAAGGCGGTTCCTTAGGCGAAATGCACGCCGCAAAAATCGTCAAAGTCCAGCACCTGGCTCTGAAAATGGGTGCGCCGCTTGTCGGACTTAACGATTCCGGCGGCGCACGTATTCAGGAAGCTGTCGATGCCATGTCCGGCTATGGCAAGATTTTTTTCAATAATACTCTGGCCTCGGGAGTAATCCCGCAGATCTCGGCCATTATGGGACCTTCAGCCGGCGGCGCAGTCTACAGTCCGGCACTGACAGACTTTATTTATATGGTCAGAAACACCTCTAAAATGTTCATCACCGGCCCAGCAGTTGTTCAAGCCGTCACCGGCGAAGATGTGACCCAGGAACAATTAGGCGGCGCCATGACCCATAACGGTACTTCCGGCGTAGCGCATTTTGCCGCTGAAAATGATAGCGACTGTCTGCGGCAGATCCGTTATCTTCTCAGCTTTCTGCCTTCAAATAATCTGGAAGCGGCGCCTGTCGTCGACACAGGAGATGCCCCACAGCGGATCGACGCCAGACTGAATACCCTGCTGCCGGACAATTCCAATCAGGCCTACGATATGAAAACCGTTATCACATCAATTGTTGACAACGGCGAATTTTATGAATCACAACAATACTGGGCTGCAAATATCATCACCTGTTTTGCCCGTATGGACGGACAGACTGTTGGGATCATTGCCAACCAGCCTAAAATCATGGCAGGCTGCCTTGATATCAACGCCTCTGATAAAGCGGCACGCTTTATCCGTTTCTGCGATGCCTTCAATATCCCCCTGCTGAATCTGGTAGATGTTCCCGGGTTCCTGCCGGGCTGTAATCAGGAATACGGCGGTATTATCCGCCACGGAGCCAAAATGCTGTATGCTTATTCCGAAGCTACTGTACCCAAGATCACAGTCATTACCCGTAAAGCCTACGGCGGTTCATACATCGCCATGTGCTCACAGGACCTCCGTGCCGATCAGGTCATAGCCTGGCCAACTGCGGAGGTAGCAGTAATGGGTCCTGCCGGTGCAGCTAATATCATTTTCAAAAACGACCCTGATGTAAAAGCCAAAACTGAGGAATACATCGACAACTTTGCCACACCATATCAGGCTGCGATGCGAGGTATGGTCGATCTGGTCATCGAACCGCAGAACACCCGTCCCACTGTCATCAACGCCCTGCAAATGCTGCAGAGCAAACGCGAGACCCGCCCTGCGAAACGTCACGGAAATATTCCTTTATAGTCAGCTGTACATCCTTTGAAAATAAAATAGCTTCGTTTGTAAACCGCAAAATAATGTCCTTTAACAGGTAACCTCATACACCTTTAAGCGGCACATTATCTTTGCGGTATTTTTTACCCATAAATTGTCCTGCTGTACTGTCTATTGCCAGCTTCAGCAAGACTGTTATTTTCTGGAGAGAAGGAGTTGATAATCATGACCCCGGACGTACAATTTTTATTACTGCTTGCTGTTATTGCTTTACTTTTCATTACCGAACTGATCCCGCTTGCCGTCACATCGATCGGCGGCGCCGTTGCATGCGGCCTGTTAGGCTTCATCACACCCAAAGCCGTCTTTTCCGGCCTTTCCAATTCTTCAGTACTCCTATTTGCCGGCATGTTCGTCGTCGGTGCAGCAATGTTCCATACCGGGCTGGCGCAGAACATCGGGAAAAAAGTAGTCTCGGTATTCGGGACCAGCGAAAAAAGCCTGATGCTGGGTATCATGATCATCGGCGCTGTCCTGTCAGGTTTTTTGTCTAATACCGGCACGACGGCCTGCCTGATGCCTGTTGTACTGGGCATCTGCTCCGCTGCCAGGCTTCCGGCTTCCAGGCAGCTGCTGCCGCTGGCATTCGGCATCGCTTTCGGAGGCATCTTCACTATTATCGGCACACCGCCGAACCTGATCGCTTCCAACGCTTTAGTCGAAGCAGGCTTCAGGCCTTTTGGCTTTTTTGAATTTGCCTGGGTCGGTATTCCTATCGCTATCGCCGGCACCCTGTACATGATGTTCATCGGCTACCGTTTTCTGCCTAAAGTCAATGCGGCCGCCGATATAGAAATCGAACAGGAATTCGACGTCAGTAATGACAATCCTCAAAAACAGCTTATTTCCGGTCTGATCCTTTTAGGCGTAGTCATCGTTATGGCTTTGAACCTGAAATTCATTACCCTGGAAATGGCGGCTGTTATCGGCGCGCTCGTCGCCGTATTGACCGGCTGCCTGACTGAAAAGCAAGCTTATGCCAGCATCGACTGGGTTTCAATCTTCCTGTTCGCCGGTATGATCTCCGTTTCATCCGCCATGGATAAAACCGGTGCCGGCAAACTGCTGGCTAAATTCTGCGTCGATCTGCTCGGCGGCACGCCTTCACCCTTATTCGTAGCCGCATTGTTATTTTTAGTATCCAGCTTTTTGACACAATTTATGTCCAACACAGCAACAGCAACATTACTCTGCCCCATCGGAGTTGCTATTGCCCAACAGATAGGCGCTTCACCTCACGCCGTCGTCATGTCGATCACCATCGGCATCGCCTGCGCCTATGCCACTCCTGTCGGTACACCGCCTAACACACTGGTTTTAGGACCTGGCGGCTATCGTTTCATGGATTATGTTAAAGTTGGCACTCCTTTGATTTTCGTAAGTTTTATCGTTTCCATGATCGTTATCCCTATCGTCTGGCCTTTCTTTAAATAAACTTTCACAGCACCTGTTCAGCAGCAGGTGCTGTTTATTTTATAGCAAACCTTTTTTTGTCTCCCGCTCCGTGATACAATAATAAAAAAGTCTGAAAGGAGCGGTCGGTTTATGGCAAAAGCCGTCTGCGGGCGCTTTGCCCCTACGCCCAGCGGCAGAATGCACCTCGGCAATGTTTTCTGCGCCCTGCTGGCCTGGCTGTCAGCAAAAAAACAGGGCGGAACCATCACACTGCGTATCGAAGACCTTGACAAGCCCCGCTGCCCTGCCGGCAGCGACATGCTTTTAGAAGATGATCTGCACTGGCTGGGCCTGGAATGGGATACCGGAGGCAGCGCCGGCGGAAAAGATGCACCCTATTATCAAAGCCGCCGTTTTGACATCTATGCCGCCTATTTTGCACAGCTGCAAAAACTGGGACTGACTTACCCCTGCTTTTGCAACCGGGCTGAGCTGCACGCCGCCCAGGCACCGCATCTAAGTGACGGACGCATTCTATACGCCGGTACCTGCCGCCATTTGACAGCCGAACAGACTGCTGCCAAAGCCCGCACCAAAGACCCGGCACAGCGGCTGCGGCTTCCTGATACTGCTGTCAGCTTTATCGACGGACATTATGGTTCGTATACGCAGAACCTGGCTGCTGAATGCGGCGATATCATCCTGCGGCGCAGCGACGGTGTTTACGCCTATCAACTGGCAGTGGTCGTCGACGATGCCCTGATGGGCATCACGGAAATTGTCCGCGGCTGCGACCTGCTCAGTTCCACACCGCAGCAGCTTTATCTGTACCAGCTGCTGGGCTTTACCCCACCGGCTTTTATTCATGTACCACTGCTGATGGCTGCAGATGGCAGACGTCTTTCCAAACGCGACCGTGATCTGGATCTCGGCTTTCTCCGTCAGCATTTTGTCAGTCCTCAGCCGCTCATCGGCCTCCTTGCCTTCCTGGCCGGACTGCTGCCGGCACCTGAACCAGTCAGTGCCAAAGAACTGCTTCCGTTGTTCAGCTGGCAGAAAGTGCCCCATAACAATATCATCGTCAGTGAAAAGCTTTTAAATTTATTTAAACTATAAAGGAGCAACGCTATGCTTTATGTAGTTCTCGCAACCTTTGCCGCCGGTATGGCGACAGAATATTTTTTAGGCAACCGCTGGATAGGTTTTTTCGCAGTCGGCGTACCGGCTTGCCTGTATTTTTTCTATCTGGATTATCAAAAACGTGCGGCCGCAAAAAAAGAAGAAGAAGAAAAGCGTGCCAAACGTAAAGAACGTAAACAACAGCATAAATGATAAAAAGAACGCATTGGATAATGCGTTCTTTTTATTTTTCACTGTTATTATTAAATATTATCCGCAGCGCGTTTTCCGTCGCCAGACAGGAACCAAGCTCACTGCTGCCATCCTCCAGTGTGCCGTGGTAATCGCTGCCGCCGGTAAGAAATAAGCCGTATTGACCAGCCATCTGTCTAATAGCTTCTTTATCAGCCTCTGTATTTTTACGGTGTTCCAGCTCAATACCCTTTAAGCCATACCCGACCAGTTCAGGCACAAGCTCAAGATTTTGCTGCTGCCCCGGATGGGCCAATACTGCCAATCCTCCGGCTTCTGTAATCACACGCACGGCAGCGGCAGCATCCAGGTACTCAATATCGAAATCACAATAACCGCCGTTTTTAAATGTTTCATGATAAAAAGTGCCAAACATTTCTTCTACCTGCTCCGTCGCCACCAAATATTCCATAAGATGCTGTTTGTAAATAACGTGTCCGGCCCGTTTCACAAAATTCTGAGGACGGATACGAAAACCATGCTCTGCCAGAAGTGCGATCTGGCGCAGGCTATTAGCCTGCCTGCGTTCCAGCAGCGGACGGCAGAAGGCCGTCACTGATCTCGTGTCACGCATGGCATAACCTAAAATATGCGCCTTCCGCTGCTTTTGAAAATCATAGGCCGAAATCTCGATTCCAGGCATCACCTTCAAAGCAGTGACCGGCGGAATATCACCGCAGCGCGGCACCCGGTCATGGTCGGTAATGGCGATATGGGTCAGCCCCTTGCTCACCGCCTGCTGGATCAGTTCAATCACCGTAGCGCTGCCGTCAGAATATGCAGAATGTAAGTGCAGATCACCGAGCATCAGGCAAAACTCCCTTCGGACATATTGAAGACCTTATCACAAACGCCTTCCATAAATTCCAGATCATGAAAAATTCCCAGCATACTGGTCTTTTCTTCTTTTAACTGCTGCAGAATATCCTTTACTAAAACTTTAGTCTTATTATCCAGAGACGCCGTTGGTTCGTCCAGCAGCATCAGCCGCGGCCGTTTGACCATAGCGTGCGCCAGATTCAAACGCAGCCTTTCACCTCCGGAAAAGGTCTGCGGATAAATATCCCACAATTCCTCCTGCAAACGAAAATAATCCAGCATTTCCTTAGCACGGCGCTCGGCCTCGCCGGCGGCGACGCCGATCTCCAGCAGTGCCGACATAACATGCTCTTTTGCCGTCGTACGCGGCATCACATTCAGAAACTGAGCCACATAACCGATTTCATAGCGGCGCAGCTGCAGCATCTGCCGTTCGTCGGCCTGAGCCAAATCAATAGGCCCAAAAGCCTGACTGTTATAAACGATCGTACCCTGCAGCGGCAGATAGGTACGGTTGATACATTTAAGAATGCTCGACTTACCGGCGCCGGAACGCCCCACTATACCGATAAATTCACCCTCATGCAGCGTGAAACCGATGTCGCGGCAGCTCTTGATAGTTTTGCCCAAATTATGCAGATAAAAATTTTTCGTTAGCCCTTCAATGGCAAGTATCTCCATAACTCCTCCTAAACCCTGTATTCCAACTGTGAAATAACCTTGCCGTCAACCAAAGCGTGAGTAATAACAGGATAACCGTCTAAAATCTTGATAATCAGCAGATCGGCCTTTTTTCCCACCGCCAACGAGCCATAATCGTTATCGATACACATCGCTCTGGCCGGATTCAGCGTCAGCTTATTGACGATTTCCGGCAGCGGCACGCCGTGCTGCTTATGCATAATGAAAATACTGTGCAGCATTGCCGCAGGATAATAGTCGGAGCAGAGAATATCGGCGCAGCCTTCCTTGACCGCTTCTGCCGCAGATAGATTGCCGGTATGTGAACCGCCCAGCAGAATATTAGGGGCTCCGACCACTGTAGCCAAACCTAACTGCTGTGCTTGCCTGGCAACGTCGATCGTAATTGGAAATTCACTGATAGCAACGCCCAGCTCCTTATTTACCTGCAGCTTGGCAGCAGTATCGTCATCATGTGACGCTGCGGGGATTCCGTTAGCCCTGGCCAGTTCCGCCAGCTCATGCAGCTGTTCAAAGTTCAGGGTCCGTTTGTTTTTATGATGTTCCAGCACGCCCTCAAACCCCAGCGTTGTTACAGTTTCGCCGTGATAAGCGGTAATAGTTTTGCGGTAAGTCTCGATATTGCGGTACTGCCCCTGCCCGGGCGTATGGTCCATAAACGATATCTCATGCACTGTTTTTTCCCGCAGCATTTTGCTGACGATATCAAACGCTTCCAGATTATCGATCTCGATCCGCAAATGCAGACGATGATGAATAAGGTGATGACGCTCGTGGATATTATTGATCAGCTCAGCCAGCTTCAGCACATTTTTCTTATAGCGCAGCTCCGAAGCCCCAAAATAATCGTCCTGGTAGAGTGATATCGAATGGTAGATCGTTGTGATCCCCTGATTGATCAACTGCCGCTCGATCTCCTTCAGTCCCATCTCGAAATCCATCACGCTGGTAGGACGCGGCTGAATGATCTGTTCGATCTTGTCAGAATGAGTATCGATAAAACCGGGGCAGACATACCTTCCGTGCGCATCGATTTTTTCATCATATTGCCCCAGATCGATAACGTCCTCTGCAAGAATATCAATAATACGGTCATTTTCCAACACCAGCACTTTATTTTCCAACACCTCGGCAGGTGTGATCAGTTTACCATTATAAATAGCTGTTTTCATAGTCATCCTTTCCCGCGGCAGCGCCGCTGTTAGAGCAATGAGTGTACCAGCTGCTGTGTATAAGCATGCTGCGGATCCTCTAAAATCTGATCGGTAAGACCGCTTTCCACTACCTGGCCATCCAGCATGACCATCGTCCTGTCTGCCAGCATCCTGATCACTGCCAGATCATGCGAAACCAGAATGATCGAAATATTATAACGGCTGCGTATTTTCCTGATCAGGTCTAAAACCTTGGCCTGTACCGAAAGATCCAGCCCGGTGGTGACCTCATCCAAAAGCAGCAGCCCCGGATTATTGGCCAGCGCCTTGGAGATCTGTACCCGCTGCTGCATACCGCCCGAAAAATTTCTGGGCGGTTCCGCACGCCTGGAAGTCAGTATCTCCACCGCTTCCAAAAGCTCCACTGTTCTGCCGTCCATAAAAGCTACATTACGGTTGCCGGCGGCAATGATCTTTTCAGCAACATTGGCAGCAGATGAATAATCCATACGCAGACCCAGCAGAGGATTCTGATAAACCATCCCCATCAGATGATTTTTGATATACCGGCGCTGCTGTGAACTGGCGCCGAAAATATTGACCTTTCCATCCTGATACTGCTTCAGAAAGGCACTTCCTCCTGTTACTTCATGATCGAAATACAGACTTTTCATCACGCTGGATTTTCCTGAGCCTGATTCACCGACAATGCCTAATACTTCTCCGGGATAAACGTCAAAGGATACATTGCGTACAGCCCAGACAGTACCGCAGCGGGGACAGCGGTTCTTTTCCAGCGGCTGCCGGCTGCGGCAGCACTCGCAGCCGTTGCCATAACGCAGCAGCAGATCGCGCACCTGTAAAACGGCCTCTTCTTTATTAATCATATCTGCCGCCCCTTTCCGCGCACAGCATCCTGTTCTTTTACATATTCACGGAATTTCTCAGATTCTTTGACTCTGGAAGTGGTTTCCATTTCACAGCACCCCGCCAGCACCGTGATCTTCTCCCTCAGCAGCGGCTGCAGGCAACAGGGCAGATGCTCAGCGTGATAACGATGCAGCGCTACACATTTGCGGCACTTCCCGTGCCATTCGCAGCGGCTGTAAGGACAACTGCAGTCCAGCACCTCCTGGCTCTCCAGCAAGGCCCTGTTTTTTAATGTATCTTCATAATATTCCTCTTTAGTACGCATCAGCAGTCCGCCTCCTTGCGCAGCCTTCGTTTAGAGCAGTAACCTGTATCCGAGCACTGATAGCTGACAGCGCCTGTCTCTCTGTCGATAAGCTCGTCAAAATAAACATTTTCCGCTCCACATAAACGGCAGCGGCGGCCTTCCATATGTTCGATCTCAAAAGGCACATCGTCAAACGCCAGCGACACGACCTTTGTATGAGGCGGGATCGCATAAATTTTCTTCTCGCGCCCTGCTCCGAATAAATACAGACATTCCGACTCATGCAGTCTGGGATTGTCATATTTCGGGATCGGACTGGGGTTCATAACATATCTGTCCTCAACAGTAACCGGATATTCCGTAGCAATCGTGACCTTGCCATATTTCATAATGCTTTCATAAAGCTGCAGCCAAATGCCCGTGTAATCTGCTTCTGCATGCATCAGCTTCGTTGCTTCCTCGCTTGGTTCTATCACCCGCAGCGGTTCCGGCAAAGGCACCTGAAAAACCAGCAGCTGGTCATTACGCAGCGGTTCCTCGGGTATACGATGACGCGTCTGGATCAGGGTTGCTTCCGTACTGTCTGTAGTAGTCGCCACATCGCTGCACAAATTGATAAATTTCTTGATATTGACAGCGTTGACACTATCGTCGCTGCCCTGATCGATAACCTTCAAAACATCACGCGGGCCGATCAGCGACAAAGTGAGCTGAATGCCTCCCGTCCCCCAGCCGCGCCCTATCGGAAGTTCGCGCGAGCCGAACGGCACCTGATAACCGGGTACAGCCACCGCCTTTAAAATACTGCGCCTGATTTCCCGTTTAGAACCTTCGTCCAGGAAAGCAAAATTATATTCAGGATTCATGCTCCGGCTCCTTTCTGGTCTTGCGTACGCTGTCCAGCTTAGACTGGAAGGTAACGTAATGCGGCAGCTTCAAATGAGAAATAAAGCCGTTCATCTCCAGCGAATCACCATGCAGCAGTACAAATTCTTCATCCTGTGCAGGAGTAGGCCCTTCTGTTTCCAACGACGCGTCCAGCACCGCCATCGAGATCGCCTTGTTTTCGTTCCGCCCCAAAACTGCGCCGTAGCCTACTGCCAATTTCAGTTTCTTATCGTCATCCTCAGGAATAAAGCCCTCTACTTCCGTCAGCAAAATTTCACCGATGCAGATGCTTTCCGTCTCGTCAAACAAATATGGTACTTCCAGCTCCACATAGCCGCAGCGCAGTTCACCTACAGTTGGATGTACGGCGCCATAACCACGGATCGAACTATACGCCAGTCCGCCGATAAAGCCCCCGTCAGCCCTGGTCAGAGTCTGCAGAAGCGCGCTTCTGTCAGCAGGGAATTCCAGAACATTCTTCGTTACATCCACAGGTTCCATATCATCGATCTCACAGCTGTCGATCAATCCCTCTGCCTTCAGATACTCCGAAACCCGTGGCAGCTTTACTACCGGCACAGGCTTCGCCTCTTTAAGGCAGCACTGACGCCGGGCGCATAATTCCACTGCCGACGGCTGTTTAAATTCAATCAACCGATGTGTATAATCATAGGTCGCTCCCAGAATCTGTCCGCCCTGAATATCCTTAAAGGCTGCCGAGATCCTGCGGACAGCGCGCATCTCTGTCCCGCTGGCCGGCAGGGTATAATAATTGCGGCTCAAAGTCGAACGATAAGCCCGCAGCAAAAACACTGCTTCTTCGATACTGCCTTCCGCCTGTTTCAAAGCCAGTGCCGCATAAGCCGGCGCATATAAGCCAGACTCGCTCATTACCCGGTCCACTAAAAGGCCCAGCTTTTTTTCTATCGCTTCTACTTCCAGCTCTTTAAAAGTACTACCGCGCATACAATGCAGCAGCCTGATACTTTCCTCTATTGCTTCCTGACCGCCGGAAACTGCCACATAAGCCATCTGTTCACCTGCTTTCTATTCTTGTTTTACGTGGTATACCCATCAGGCAGCCCCGCTGATCCAGCACAAAAAAATCAAGTCCCAGCGGATACTCATATTCCTGCTCATCACGTTTATCCAAAGCCGCCTGCAGTTCCGGGCACATAATGATTTCCTGGACAGCCTTGATCCCGGGCCCGCTGATCCGCTGCAGCTTGCCTGCCTGCAGATCCGCTGTGCACAAAATGACAGTCGCGCTTTTATGAGGATCGCGCAGTGTACCGCACTTAGCAGCCTGTACTGCTTCCTGCCAATCCGCATTCTCCGTCACAAAGATATAATCCGCTTTACTCACAGCAGCTGTTTTAGCCAGAGTCAGCTCAGTAATTTTCTCTGTCAGCGCAGGAGAACCGCAGACTGCAAAACTGACCTCATTGTCCAAAAGCACTGCCGCCACAGTCAGCGGCATGGCATAAGCTCCACCCAGTTTCCGGGCCAGAGGTCCCAGCTCAACGATGCGTCCCGGATTGCTCAGCGCTTCCAGCAGCAGACGAAAAGCAGCCTGAGTGTCATATACAAAATCAAATTCATAAGCTTTCTGCATCATCTTTACTCCTGATCCATAGTCTGAAAATCAACCATCGTTTTGGCATACAATCCGTTTTCCAGTTCCTGTTCCCGCTGCTGCCGCATAGACAGCCGCTGCAGCACTGTCTTCAGTTCATCCAGTTCGCTGACCTGCCTGTTAAAAGCAGCATCGATCACCGCCATGGAGCTGACTTTGTCAAAATCATCACCCAGCACAACAGCTGTCCCTTTAGTGCCGCCCAGTTCCACAACTGTATCGCACACCAACGCCTCACCCAGATAAAACAGACTGTTTTTTACCGGCTCACGCAGCTTGATCATCGCCAGTGTTTTAGCAGGCGCCTTCACAACGCTGACACCATATTTTTCAGCCAGCGGCTGAGCCAGCTCACGCAGCATACTGCCATCGGCGGCCGCCATAATCCGGAACAACTCTTTTTTCTCCATAACATCACCCTTTATCTGTCAGATATAGTTTTTCTTGATTGTTGTAAAAACCAGCTCCACGCAATAGGCAAATACAAAAACCAGTACGATCGCCAGCCCTGCGGCTCCAAACTGATAGCCCTGGATATTATTCGCAATCACAAAGCCGATTCCGCCGGCACCGATCATCCCCAGGATCGCTGATTCAGAAAAATTTATTTCAAAACGCAGACCAGTCCAGGCCATGATCTGCGAAGCTGCCGCAGGCAGTATCGCAGACAAAAAAATATGCAGCTTACTGGCTCCTGTTGCCTCAAGCGCCTCGATCACTTCCTCAGGCACATCTTCAAAGCTTTGCGTAAAAGCCCTGGCAAAAAAAGCTGTGGCATGCACACACAGTCCTACGATGCCCGCAGCAGGCCCCAACCCCAGACAGACCAGCGCCAGCAATACCCAAACCGGTGTCGGTACGGCACGCAGAAACGTAAAGAACGCGCTCAGAGCATACGTCACAAATTTATTTTTCATCAGGTTACGGGCACCAAAGGCAGCTAATACCAATCCCAGCAGAACGCTGTAAATAGTTGCCAGCACAGTTATTGCCACCGTTTGGGAAAAGGCCTCCAGCGTCAGCCCAAAATCGTGAAAATCCAGCAGCGCCAGCAAACCAAAGGTCTTCCCCAGGTCAGGCAGCCTGGAAATAAGCTTCAGCCAATCCAGCTGCAGATAATATAACGCCACTATCGAAACGACTGTTACAGCTGCTAAAAACCGGCGCAGCTCACTATCCTGCCCGCTGCGGGCAACACGGATCCTTCCGTTACTGAACTCAAGACACTGCACCCTCGCCTGTACAAAAGTCTGCTCCATTTTATGTCAACACCTTTCTTCGCAGATAATTAGTTAAAAATTCCACCATAATGACCATCGCCGCAATAACCAGAATAATTCCTGCTGCGCCAGCATAATTAAACGACTTGATATAGGAAAACAGCACCAGCCCGATCCCCCCGCCGCCTACCATTCCCACAATAGTCGACGCGCGTATATTAAGTTCGATGCAGTACAGGAACCAAGCGATAAACTGTGTCAGGCAGGTCGGTACGATACCCTGACAGACCTTCTGCCAAAACGTACCGCCGCAGGCCGTCAGCCCTTCCATTGCATCACAGGATACCTCGTCGATCACTTCAATAAACGCTCTTGTCATAAAAGCAAAGGTCGAAATCAGCAAAGCAATAAAACCAACCCCGGTACCAATACCCAGTGACGAAAAAAGAATAAAAGCCCAGACCAGTGTCGGGATATTCCTCAGAAAAGTGGCAAACCCCCGGATCGTTCTGGCCAGTCCCTTCCAGGGTGATAAAGAAGTGCTGCCGAACACAGCGAAAAGAAAAGCAAACACTGCCGCAACGAAGCTGGACGAAACCGCCAACGCAAAAGTTACCAGAATCGATTCTACTACTACCGGCGAAGCATTGAAGCGTGGCGGCAGGAAATCCTGAAACAGAAATTTCCAGAATTCTCCCTGTTCCCAAAGCACCTCCAGCGGATTAAAACGGGAAATATAAGTCGCCAGGCAGAACAAAACCAGCACGACCACTAAAAACCAGGTATAAACCTGTTTTTCACGGGGATTCATTATACTTATTTTTTCAGGCATAATTTTCACCCTGCTTAATGATCAGATTTTCCATCGAAGTATTATAAATTTTCTCTATCACTGCATTATTCAGCTGCTGCGGGGTTCCGTCAAAAATCATTTCTCCTTTTGCCAGACCGATGATGCGCGTAGCATAACGCATGGCCACATCCAGCTGATGCAGATTGACGATACAGGCAATATTACGGCGCTGCGTCATCTGATAGATCAGATCCATAATGATTTTAGACGCATTAGGGTCCAGTGAAGCGATCGGTTCGTCACAAAGAAGCAGCTTCGGTTCCTGCATAATCGCCCTGGCAATACCTACGCGCTGTTTCTGACCGCCCGACAGATCACTGGCACGGTTATATAAACGATCACCCATCTCGATTTCCTGCAGCAAGTCAATCGCCTTACGTTTGTCCTCTTCCGTATAATTACCAAGCATCCCGTCCAACGCCGACATATAACCCAAGCGCCCATGCAGCACGTTCTGCATTACCGACAGCCGCTGCACAAGATTATAATGCTGAAAGATCATCCCGACTTTACGCCGCAGCAGCCGCAGCTTTTTGCCGGACGCACCGGTAACTTCCTCGCCGTCGATGTATACATGACCTCCGCTGGGGACTACCAGCTGATTAACCGTTCTCAGCAGGGTGGACTTGCCCGATCCGGAAGGACCGATAACAGCGACAAATTCTCCGGCGCTGACCTCCAGACTGATATCATGCAAAGCGCGGACCTGATTGCCATAAACTTTCTCGATATGCTCCATTTTTAAAACCGTGCTCATGCTTCCTCCTATAAAAAAGGCCGGACAGCGCCGGCCTCTGCTCCAACTTATTTACTGCTGCTCAGGGCTTTGTTCAGATCAATGATACCTTTGTAATCTTCAATACTGCATTCTACGAAACGCTTATCCTCTGCACCCATTACCCCTTTGTAGTAAGCGGCATTGTCATAGCTCAGGATAAAGTTTTTTACCTTTTCCTTCACTTCTGCCGGCAGATCCCTGCGCAGAGCCATCGGTTCGGACGGGATCGGATCAGAAGCGAAAATAATTTTAACGTCATCTTTGCTGACACGTCCCGCATTGATCTCAGCCGCCAGAATTGCATCAGAGATAGGAGCTACCTGCACATCACCCTTGACTACAGCCGCCAGACCTGCTTGATGCTTGCCGGAAAAGCTGACTGCCTGGAAAAATTTGCCATTAGTATGCAGATCATCCATCGAAAGCTTCTCACCGGGAAATGCTTTCATAATCGCCGCTGAAGGGATCAGATTGCCGGAAGTTGAATTCGGGTCAACGAACGCCATCGTTTTCCCTTTGATGTCCTGGATACTATTGATATCAGTATTCTTGCTGCTCGTAACCAGAACAGACTTATAAGTCGCGTTCTTTTTATCTTTATCCTTGGCAATCATCCCGATCGGTTCTGCACCTGCACGTTCATAAGCCAGGCAGAAGCTTAACGGTCCAAAATAAGCCATATCGGCTTTACCGGTACGCATAGCCTCAATCACCGCATTATAATCGTTAGATACCAGCTCTGTGACCTCCATTCCCAAAACCTTGCTCAAATCACCCGCCATACCTTTTCTGGCATCGGCATTTTTATCTGTCGATTCATTCGGCAGATAAGTGATCACAAATTTCTTTTGCTCAGACTGACCGCCGCAGCCGCTGAACAGCAAACAGCTCATTACTGCCAGCATCAGCAGGGCGCAGACCTTGAATAATTTTCTTGATTTCATTTCCTTCTCTCCTTTTTCACAAGTACTGAAATTTTGCTTGCATCTGGAAACACTGTCATCATAACAAAGCTTTCTTTGCTTTGAATTAAGAAGGCTTTAAGTTCTTGTAAAGAATTTCGCCTTTCTTTAAAGGTTTGTTAAAGCATGACCCTTAAAATACCCGTGAAAATAAAAAAAGTCCGCAGGCTGACATAAATCAGCCTGCGGACTTACACTTTTTAAATTGTTTTAAGCTGTTAGATCTTTACATCGATCTGGGCCGATACGCCCACACCCTGCACGCGGTTGATACCGCTGATAGCGACCTTATCGACCGGGATCAGCGCTTTCGCACGGAAGCTTTTAAAGAAGGAAGCCTCCAGCTGCAAAGCAGCCTGACATTTATCTACCTGCTCCTTCGGTCCCGATACCTGAGCAGCGCCGGCATAACTTCCGTCACCCACGGTAATGATCGGCACTACCTTGGTAGCGTAATCGCTGGAGATAGGATATTTTGCCGTCAAAGTATTGATAGCGCTGTTCAGCTGGTCGGCAAACTGGCTGACCAATAACGATACAGCGCCGCCTTTAACTACGGTACCCAAAATACCGGCCTGCGCCGGAGCCGTTCCCTGTCCCAGTAAAAATCCGCAGACCAGTGCCGCGGCGATCCATTTTTTTCCCTGCATAATATTACCTCCTCTGCCTGAATCATTTCAGATTTATCGTTTCAATTCGACATCAACAAACAAAACTCTTGCTCTTTTGCAAATTGTTCACCAAGAAATCACAAAATATTTCTCCTGCCGATAATTTTATAAAACTTCTGCATTTTACAAACTGCCTGTTTTGCGATACGATAGGTTTAAGAAGATTTTACAGCGGCAGCATTTGCCGCAGCAAAGGAGCTGTTATTATGGAACAGTTTAAATATTACGCACCTACAAAAATACTTTTCGGTAAAAATACCGAAGCCGAGGTTGGTGAACTCTGCAAAACACAAGGAGCAAGCAAGGTCCTGGTACACTTCGGCGGCAGCAGTGCCAAAAAATCCGGTCTGCTTGATCGTGTCTGCGGCGCACTGCAGGAAGCAGGACTGCACTATGTGACCCTGGGCGGCGTTGTGCCCAATCCCCGTTTAAGCAAGGTTTATGAAGGTATTGAAATCTGCAGGCGGGAAAAAGTTGATTTTATTCTCGCTGTAGGCGGCGGCAGCGTCATCGACAGTGCCAAAGCCATTGGTTATGGCATCACCAATCCCGGCGACGTCTGGGACTACTACAGCGGCAAAGCGCCGCAGGCCTGCGCCCCTATCGGCGCCGTCCTTACCATTGCCGCGGCCGGCAGTGAAATGAGCAATGCGTCAGTCATTACCAATGAAGACGGCTGGCTGAAACGCGGACTGCAGTCGCCCTATGCCTACTGTAAATTTGCCGTTTTAAATCCCGAGCTGACCTGCACTCTGCCGCCCTACCAAACAGCCAGCGGCTGTACTGACATCATCGTCCATACTTTAGAACGTTATTTTACCAAACCCGGCGTCACCTCCCTGGCCCTCACTGACGGCATGGCCGAAGCTCTGCTGCGCAACGTCATGCGTAATGCCCGACTGGCTTTACAGAAGCCTGCCGACTATGACGTCCGCGCCGAGATCATGTGGGCAGGCACGCTTTCCCATAATGACATCACCGGCGACCGCAGTCAGGGCGACTGGGCTTCCCACCAGCTGGAGCATGAATTGGGCGGTATGTTCGATATTGCTCACGGCGCAGGTCTTGCAGCGATCTGGGGCAGCTGGGCCCGCTATGTGCTCAAACAAAACCCCTGCCGTTTCGCACAACTGGCAGTTAACGTACTGAATGTTCCCTACAGCTTCGGCAATGACGAAAAAACAGCGCTTGAAGGAATCGCCGCCATGGAAGACTTTTTCCGTTCCATTGGTATGCCTACCTCGATCAGCGACATGGAAATCGAACTTACCGACGCTCAAATCAAAGAGCTGGCACACAAATGCAGCTTTATGGGCAGAAGAACGATCGGCGGCTTCGTCACCCTGAACGCTGCCGATATGGAAAATATTTACCGCATGGCCAGATAAAACAGCGGCTATACTTGCTGCAGAAACTTTTACCCTCTTTAAAACACAAAGGACAAGCAGTTAAACTGCTTGTCCTTTGTGTTTTTTTACTCTGCCGGCGTTTCTTCATCCTGCAGATTCACTTCATAAAAAAGCACGGGCTCAATTTTTACTGAATTATTCTCCAGCTGTATTTTACGGTTTTCTTCAATATGCCAATCCCTGTCATTGACCAGGCTCTGTTCCCACGCCTGCACAACTTTTTTCTGAAGGCTGGTCAAAGTGGCCGTATATTTGTCATCTGTAGCGGGAGCCTCTGGTTTAGGTTCCGGCTGAGTACCGGATTTTACCACCAATGTGCCTGTCAGCTGCAGCGCATAGCCGTCCTGCGTAGAATACAGCAGCTCGCCCAAATCATATTCACCGGCTGCCAAACCATCTAATCCCAGGATTTTATCAGGGTCTACATTTATACCCAACTCCTGCAGTTTGGCAAGCAGCGCGGCCTTAAAATCACTGCCAGCTGCAGCTTCCAGCCTGCCCACATCACCGCTGATTTCCTGCAGAAACGGCTTCAGATACGGTGCCGTCTGTTTTTGATCGGTCTGCCAGACTTTTTTATCTTCTTCTCCCAGCCCATCTGCGAAAGCCTGATTGAACTCTGCTGTCGTAGCATATACTGTTCCTTCACCGTATTTTTGGTAACCGCTATCGGTGAGGAAATAGGCATTCCGGACGGCAGAAACTGCTTCTGTATCGGACGCGCCCATAATTGCATCTACGTCAGCACTGCCGCTGACCTTGCCTAAATTATAAACATTAGCAACGCTGCCATATTCTCCCAGCCCTAAAATACCGCCGATATTTTTATTACCGCTGACACTGCCGGTATTATAAGCATTTTTGATACTGGCATAGTCTAGCTCCTCATCATTGCCGTCATAACCGGCAACACCGCCCACATTATCCGCGCCCTCGACAGCGCCGGTATTGTACACACCGTCAACCAGCGCATTGGCATTAGCGCCGCAGACCCCGCCGACATAATTTCCATCAGCAGCTACGTCCCCTGTATTATAGCTGTTTGCAATACTGCCGCCGGAATTAAAACCACAGATACCGCCGGCAAAACTATCACCTTTAGAATTACCGCTGGTGATAACACCTTTGTTAGAAGCATTTACTATTTTCCCGCCATTGGTATTATAACCGGCAATACCGCCAGCGAGCTGCTGATCTGCAGAAATATTGCCTTCATTCGCTGCAGCTTCAATCAAACCGCCTTTATTGTTACCAACGATACCGCCTATATAACCATTGCCGCTCACATCACCGCTGTTAAAGGCCTCGATGACCGATCCATTTCCATTCGCGTTTCTGCCTACGATCCCTCCGGCAGCAGAAATAACACCGATAATATTACCGCTGTTCTCAGTGTTCCTGATACTGCCGGAATTTTCCCCAACGATCCCGCCTACAGCTACGCCGCCAAGGATAGCGCCTTTATTAACAGCATTTTCGATAGTTCCCTTATCTATGTTATTGCCGCTGATACCGCCTACCGAATTGCCACCCATTGTTCCCTCTTTATATATCTTAACGTCGCCTTCGTTGACCACATCTTTTATTGTCCCTTTATTGATCCCGCTGATCCCCCCAAAACCGGTACTGTCGTTCACATTGCTTGTAACAGAGCCTTGATTAACAGCGTTTTCAATAGTCCCCTTACTATTGTTGACACCGGCGATGCCGCCGAGATTTCCCCAGCCAATAACAGCACCAGTGTTTTCAGCGTACTTTATAATACCAGTTTTGTTCCCGTCACCATTACTGCTGGCAATGCCGCCAACACTACCGCCATTTGTTGCCGTGATACTGCCGCTGTTACTGACAAATTCCACCGTACCATAATTAGTGCTGGTGATACCACCTACCGAAGAATTACCTTTGACAGCGGCTTTATTGGCAACATTACGGATCAGCCCCAGGTTTTTTCCTGCTATGCCGCCGACGCTGCTTTGTCCGCTGATACTTCCGGAAAGTGTCAAATTCGTTACACGCGCGCTTTCCGTCAGGCAGCCAAATAAACCAACATACGATTCGCCGCTGCGCTCGATCGTTAAATCACTGATAGTATACCCCATACCGTCCAAACTGCCGGTGAACCCGCCTTGAAATCCACTTGGGGTTCCCACGGGCAGCTGTTTTAAAGCGCCAAGGCACGCAAACCCCTGACCGCTGTTCCAGCTGCTGGTAACAGAAGCATCTATTTCGTTAGCCAGCATATAATCGCCATTGACATAACTATAGTCAAAATTTGCACTGTTTTTTTGGGTTTCATAATTATTATTGATCGCCTGCAGCTCATATACGTCATGTACCAGCATACAATCAGTAATATTTTTTTCACTGCCGTCTAAGGCCGCTGTGACAATGCCCAAACTGCTGGCTTTTGTGCCGTTGCCCTTGCTGTAATCGCTGACAGTATGCCCCCCGCTGCCATCGCCTACATCAATGGTAGTCTTATCCGTCACCTCGTAGCCGATGTTGATATTGTCCTTGGCCTTTAAACTGACTTTACCCAGGTCGCCGCCTTGTATCTGCAGCGTATCAGCCTTGATGATCGAGATATTATTACCTTCAAAATTTATGGCGTCGGCAGCGATCGCTCCTAAATTAACAATATCGGCCTGGATTTTGGCAATACCATCGGCATCCAAATTTCCCAAAGTCCCGTTAAAGCCTTTACGGGCCTCTTCCGGCAGACTTCTTGTCGATGCTGTCAGGCTGCCTACATTGACCTCTGCCGCGGCACCAAACAAGATCCCGTTGGGATTGAGCAGGAAGACATGCGCGCCGCTGCCATTCAGCTTACCGAAAATCTCGCTGCGCTGGCTGCCCGTCACATAATTTAAAACGGCCTGCATATTTTTAAAATTTACTGTTTCTCCCTGGGCTATATTAAAGCTGTCCCAGTCTATAGCCAGATTGCCGCCGTTGCCGGTAATATCCATTGCACCGCCGCCAGGAGAGCCGATACTGCCACTGCCGCCCACGACCTGGCCGCCCTGCGGCAGGGCATAGCCCCAGTTTGGCAAAAGCAGCATGCCGCCGCTTACAACCGTGACCATGATCTTTTTATATAAAAGCATTTTCTCATTTTTCATCTTCACACAGCTCCTTATCCTTGACCGATATTAAAACAGCTTGTAGGCCAAAAACCATAGCCTGCCGTTTTTATCGCTTTCTTCACTGGTAAACTCTTCACTGCCCAGCTTGCGCGCATAGTCAAGCCGCAGATAGTAATCGTCAGCCTTGGCGTACTGCAGGCCCAGTCCCCAACCGGCCAGACCGCGGTGCTGACCATAGCTTTTAGACAGCTCGACTTCGCCCCAATCCACATAAGCTGCCAGAGTCAGATCAGGTACGGGAGTGGCATAACGCAGTTCTGCCGTAGCCTGGTAGCCGCTGTCGCCGCTGGCTTCACCCTGCGGATAAGCCCGCACACCGTTAGCGCCGCCTAGAACAAACTGTTCGCTGCCATCCAGATCTTTGCTGGCCAGCTGACTGTGGAAATTTACATGCAGATTCAAAACATTGCCTAATCTGCGGATATGATTGACGTCAGTATTGAATTTGTGATAGCTGCCTTCCGTGTAGCTGCTGGCATCGTCATAACTTAGCCGTCCCGCATAATATAAAGCGCTGTAGCCAGTATAACTGCCGGCACCTTTAATATTGCCCGCTATGCCGGCATACAGTGCATTACTGTGTTTTTTGGTATCGATGCCAAAGGTGCGCAGCTCATCTTTCAGCTGGCGGTTATCGTAGCCATAAACTGCCGCCAGGTGCTCAGAAGCAGTATTTATCAGCGGCGTACTGCCGTAAATGCTGAAAGTTTTAGCCCGGCCGACCGCGTCAAGGATATTATAAAAGCCGCTCAGCGTATAATCCATCAGGCTATAGCTGACGCCCAGTTTTGTCCCACGGCTGCCGACCGGCATTTCGTAGCCCAAATTATAGTTATGCAGGTTATCATTTGAAAGCATCCCGCCCAGAAAAAATTTATCGCCGATCCTGCCGGGATTGTTGATCGTTGTCTGAAAGCCATATCTGTATCTGCCGCTGTATTTATTGCCATAATTATCAGTGTATAAAATCGTCTGCTGCGGTTTATCGGCCCGAAGATCGATCACAAAATCGCTGGTACCGTTGGCCTGCCCTGCCCGCAAAACACCTACGGCTGTAACGCCGGCCAGATCGTTGATATTATTCAAAACTGTTTCCAGCCTGTCTGTACGCAGCAGCTCGCCCTTTTTCAGGATCCCTGCGGCTTTTTCTGCCTGTCCTTCCGCCAGAGCCGAAGTATTATTGACCTGTACATTGCTTAACCGCCCTAAGACTATTTTGACTTCAATGATACCGTCAGTGATTTCCTGCTGCGGCAAAAAAGCAGTAGCAACCGCGTAGCCCTGCCCGCGCAGATACGCAGTCACCTTATTGACCGCCTGCTGCAGTTCATTAAAATCGACTTCGCGCCCGCAATAACTTTCTACCAGCGCGGCCAGTACGTCCTGCTGGATAGCATCTTCACTGGTAAAGGCAAAATTCTGCAGATAAAACTTTCTGCTGCCGCTCACATCAGTGTTTGTTTCTTCTTTTGTCAGGACAGCCGTTTTATCACCGGCCGCCCTGTTTTCTTCCAAAGCACGCAGATCCCCGCTGCTGTTTGGCAAAGCTGTGGCAGCCGAAGCGCCGGCACAGCTCAGCACCAGCATCAGGCTTATGATTTTAGTTTTCATTTTTATTCTCCTTATGCCATCAAATATTTACTTTTGAAAATATTTTTAATATATCAGTTATATTATTTTATATTATACCACGTCTGTACCCCCCCACAAGACACGTTAAATTTTTAGTAAGATTTACTTTTTCTGCCGCGTTAACGGGTACGCGGCCGGCAGCAAGCTGCCCGTCCGCTATTTTCTGTATCTACGTCGAAAAATAGACTTTTCAAAAATAAAAAAGCTTTCTTTTCCATCGGATAAAATCCCATAAAAAAAGAAAGCTAAAAAACACAAAGACGCGTCTGCCAAAAGGCAGGCACGTCTTTTTTTACTGCGCCCTAACGCATATTATTTACTTTTGAATCAGTTTCCTACGCCGGCGCCGTAATTATCAGCCTTTGATATCGCCGGCCTCTGCCACCATCAGCTGATCGACAAACTGCATCCTGACCGGTACTAAAAGCTTCTGTCCCGGTTGCAGGTTCGTATTCGCCAGCGCATTGGTTTCGCAGATACGGTAAATGACTTCGCGTACATCCTCGTCCTGATCGGCCCAGCGGTCAGCGATAGCCCACATGGTATCGCCTGTATGTACAGTGATCTGTTCGTAATGATAAACAGTATCATCCTGTAAAAAATTATAGCCTGTATATAAAATAGTGGTCATCAACATTAATACAAACAACTTCTTCATAACTCCACGACCTTTCAAAACATCTGTTCGTTAAACATATAATAAACCGAACTGTTTTGTTTGTCAAGAGTTTTTCTAAAAATTTGTTCGTATTTTAGAGTTTTAAGGCGAACGTTTCTGCAATCAGGCGAACAGATCTAACCACGCAGCACCCACATATAAAACGGCGTCGTTATTACTGCCAGCAGTGTACTGACCACCGTCAGCATCGCCGCATACTTGTAATCGCCGCCATAAACCTTAGCTACAATAGAAGTGTTCGTCATCGCCGGCATAGCCGCCTGCATAACAAATACATCGCTCATCAATTTCGGCAGCGCAAAAAACGGCAGACAGACCATAACGCACAGCGGACAGATCACAAACCTTCCCACCATTGCCGCCGTCAGCTCTCTGTCAAATTTGATCTCGCTCCAGGACGCTTTACTGATCGCGATACCGATAAACAGCATGGCCAGCGGCGTCGTCATTCCGCCCAGATAACGAAAAGAAGCTTCGATCGGCATCGGCAGCCGCCAATCAAGCATTACCAAAATAATTCCTGCCAAAAAACCTAACAGCGGCGGGTTCAGAACCACTTTCAGAGTCTTTCTGCTGAGCCACGGTGCCGCCACACCGGCATCAGACGCCATATCGTGCACGGCTACGACCCAGAACATCGTAGTATTGACCATATAATACAGCATGACATAAGGAATACCTTCTTCACCGAACAAAGCCAGCGTCATCGGCAAGCCGATGAAAATAGTGTTGGAAACAAAAAAGACAGTACAGAACACGCCGACCCGGTCACGCCGCACCTTCAGCAGCCGTGCTGCCGCATGGCCGATAAAATAGCCCAATGCCATGGAAATGATCGGTACCGGCAGACCGCCACTCATCTCGATCAGCTGATCGTGGCTGAAATTGACCGTCAGATTGACGATCATATAGGTAGGCAGGCAGACCTTGGTCACCAGCTGGGCCACAGCCGAGCTGAAGCTTTCAGAAAACCAGCCCTTACGGGACAGATAAAAACCGGTAGCTATCATAATAACGATAGTCAAAATGCCCTGCAGTGCGTGTAAGACTGCCGCCATAAAATCACTTCCTTAAAATAAAAGGCACCGAAGCCTTCGCCTCGGTGCCGCTCAAATCAGTTTTGGGCCTGTTTCGCTTCTTCCAATTTATGCTTCATCCAGTCGATCATGGCCAGTTTGCCGAATTCATGCCAGGTTTTACATTCAGTATTCCTGGCGATATATTCGTTCCATTTATCCTGGTTCACCTGTTCTACCTCCAGCAGATTCATGATGCCGAAGCCGCTGCGCCAGATCAGATCGTCCATCGAGGTATATTTACTGTTTTCCGTTAAAAATTTATCGTTGAACAATTCCTGAAAAGATACCTTTGCCAAAATCTTTCCCAGTTCCTCATCATGGGTAAAAATCTCCAGATAATGCTTAAACCCTTTTTCAATATCGATTGCTGCCATTGTTTCATCCTCCGACGGTAAATTATTGATTTTATAATTTATACTTCCTATTTTACCACAAAAAAGCCGATGGCGCTAACCATCGGCTTTTCTGTAAAACTAATGTGAATAAAAGGAGGGGTTGGAGATGAAAAATCTTAACAGTAAAACAGCTGTCAGTGACCGCAGTCGTGGCAGCAGCCGCTGCACACTTCAATACCTTCGGTCGACATACCGTTTTTGACCTTATAGTCATAAATCGCGGCACGCAAGCCGTCAGCTGCCAGGTTGGAACAATGCATCTTGATCGGCGGCAGTCCGTCAAGTGCTTCAGCTACCGCCAGATTAGTCAGTTCCAGCGCTTCCTCGACAGACTTGCCTTTAGCAAGCTCTGTTGCCATACTGCTGGTAGCGATAGCCGCACCGCAGCCAAAAGTCTGGAAACTGATATCGGTAATGATATTGTCTTTGACTTTAATAAAAATCTTCATGATATCGCCGCATTTGGCATTGCCTACCTCGCCGACGCCGTCGGCATCGGGCATCACACCCACATTACGGGGATTCATAAAATGATCCATTACTTTTTCACTGTATGCCATAAACTACACCTGCTTTCTTACTTTTGGTAAAGAGGCGACATCGCCCTTAATTTTTCAACGATCAACGGTAATTGCTCCAAAACATAATCGACATCGGCACTGCTGTTTTCTTCCGACAAGGTCAGACGCAACGAACCATGCGCGATCTCATGCGGCAGTCCGATAGCCAGCAGAACATGCGACGGGTCCAGAGACCCGGAAGTGCAGGCACTGCCGCTGGAAGCCGCGATACCCATATGGTCAAGCAGCAGCAGCAGGCCTTCGCCTTCAATATATCTGATGCTGACATTTACATTATTCGGCAGTCGGTCAGTAGGATGTCCGTTTAACCTTACTTCAGGGATCTTTGCCAAAATCCCTTCGATCAATTTGTCACGCAAAGCACGTGTTTTTTCGGCATTGGCTTCCATATTTTCTTTCGCATAAGCAGCTGCCAGCCCCATACCGATGATCCCGGCCGTATTTTCAGTGCCGGCACGCAGGCCTTTTTCCTGCCCACCGCCGACGATCAGCGCCGGTACACGCACACCCTGACGGATATACACCGCGCCTACGCCCTTTGGTCCATGAAATTTATGCGCCGTCAATGTTAAAAGATCGATATTGTCGCTGGTAACATCAATAGGGATATGACCTGCCGCCTGTACTGCGTCAGTATGCAGCAGCACCTTATGTGCGCGGCAGACTGCGCCGATCTCTCTGATCGGCATTATCGTACCAATCTCATTATTGGCATACATCACCGAAACAAGGATCGTATCGTCGCGTAAGGCGGCCTCTACCTGGGCCGCTGTAACCCTGCCGAATTCGTCTACCGGCAGGTAAGTGATCTCAAAGCCTTCCTTCGCCAGTTCTTCACAGGTATGCAGTACAGCGTGATGCTCGACCTGCGTAGTGATAATGTGCCGTCCCTTCTTGACATTGGCATGAGCCACGCCTTTAATAAGCATATTATCACCCTCACTGCCGCCGCCTGTAAAAATGATTTCCTTAGGTGACGCGCCGATCAGATCCGCAACCTGCTGACGGGCAGCGGCAATAGCTGTTGCCGCACGCTGTGCTGCCTTATATATACTGGAAGGGTTTCCATAATTTTCTACCATAGCCTTTGCCATAGCCTCTGCTATTTCCGGTCTGACCTTAGTCGTGGCCGCATTATCTAAATAAACTTCCCGCATTGCGATCCGTCCTTTCTTAATTCCTACTTGTTTAGTATGATTACACTTTCAGTATAGTAATTCCCAGTATTTTTGTCAAGATTATTTTGTGAATTTTTTGTGTAGGAAAAATTTTTTTGTTCAGCTATTGAATTCCTAGTAAACTAGTAGTAAAATAATGTCAAGCTTTTGAAAGGACGTGTGCTTATGAAAATCTCTACCAAAGGACGTTATGCTTTGCGGCTGATGCTTGACCTGGCTTACAATCATACCGGCAGCTTCATCCCCATTAAAAATATCTCCCAGCGGCAGGATATTTCCGACAAATATCTGGAACAGATCATTACCCAGCTGAGCCGCGCCGGACTTGTCAAAAGCGCCCGCGGCGCCCAGGGCGGCTATATGCTTGCCAAAGAGCCGCAGGAATATACTGTAGGCGAAATACTGCGGCTGCTGGAAGGCAATCTGGCCCCGGTAGCCTGCGTAGACGATACCAAGGATGCCTGCACCCGTGCAGACGAATGTGTAACCATGGAAGTATGGCGTGAAATAAAAGACGCCGTTAATAAAGTAGTCGATAACATCACCTTGGCTGACTTAGTGGAACAACAGCGGCAGAAATGCCGATGTTGTAAGTAAATTACCGCTTGCAGCATAATTTATTAAAGAAAGGTTTTGATATCATGACTAAAATTTATCGTAGCCTGACCGACTTGATCGGCAACACCCCGCTCTTAGAGCTGACCAACTATAATAGGAAATTTACTCCGCAGGCGACTATCATCGCCAAGCTGGAATATTTTAACCCGGCCGGCAGCGCCAAAGACCGTATCGCCATGGCGATGATCGACGACGCCGAAGCCCGGGGACTGCTGCAAAAAGATTCGGTCATCATCGAACCGACCAGCGGTAATACAGGTATCGGCCTGGCCAGCGTAGCCTCAGCACGCGGTTACCGCACGATCCTGACCATGCCTGAAAGCATGTCTGTTGAACGGCGCAACCTGCTGAAGGCTTATGGAGCCGAGCTGGTGCTTACACCCGGTTCTTTGGGTATGCAGGGTGCCATCGACAAAGCAGAAGAACTGGCAGCAGAAATACCCAATGCTTTTATCCCCGGACAATTTGTTAATCCGGCCAATCCGGCCATCCATAAAGCAACCACCGGCCCCGAAATCTGGCGCGATACCGACGGCGAAGTCGACATTTTCGTTGCCGGCGTAGGCACAGGCGGTACTGTCAGCGGTGCTGGCGCTTACCTGAAAGAAAAAAATCCGCGCGTCAAGATCGTCGCCGTCGAACCCAGCGATTCTCCTCTGCTGTCCGGCGGTAAAGCCGGCCCGCACAAGATCCAGGGCATCGGCGCCAATTTTATCCCCAAAAACTTTGACCGCAGCGTTGTCGATGAAGTTATCACTATCGACGCGCCAGACGCTTTCAGAACCAGCCGCGAGCTGGCAAAAAACGAAGGCCTGCTGGTCGGCATTTCCTCCGGTGCTGCGGCCTATGCCGCTACGCTTTTGGCGCAGCGACCCGAAAACGCCGGGAAAAAAATCGTCGTCATGCTTCCCGACACCGGTGAACGCTACCTGTCCACCCCGGGCTTTATCGGCGACTGAATCAACTTTACCCTCTCCTGACAAACAAGCGCAGAGTACACCTCTGCGCTTGTTTTATGGTACTGTTTAAACCCTTGGCGAGGTATTTTCGAGCCTAGTGTTCATACATGCCTTTATGGTATAATTATTTTATTAAATACGCGTCAATACGCATAAACGGAAGGATTGATTTTCATGGCTGATTTAACCCGCAGTGAAGCCTGGGAGCTGCTGACAAAATATAATAAGGAACCTTTTCACCTGCGGCACGCGCTGACGGTAGAAGGCATCATGAAATACTTCGCCAAAGAACTGGGCTATGCTGACGAAGCAGACTTCTGGGCTCAGGTCGGCCTGCTGCATGATCTGGATTTTGAAGTTTATCCTGCTGAACACTGTCTCAAATCACAGGAAATCATGCGCGAACACGGACTGGACGAAAGATTGATCCGCGCTACCGCCAGCCACGGCTACGGCCTGGCGCAAAACGATATCGAACCGCAGCACCAGATGGAAAAGGTGCTGTTCGCCATCGACGAACTTTCGGGACTGATCGGCGCCGCTGCCATTATGCGCCCTTCCAAAAGCGTTATGGATCTGGAGCTGAAATCAGTCAAGAAAAAATATAAAGACAAAAAATTCGCTGCCGGCTGCTCGCGCGACGTTATTGAAAAGGGCGCTGCCAACCTGGGCTGGACTGTCGATGAGCTGATCGAAAAGACTATTCTGGCTATGCGCGAAGACGAAGCCGCTATCAACGAAGCCTGCGCTTCCTTGGATGCCTGAATAAACGAGGTTTTATAATTGTTATGAAGAAAAAAGTTTTAGTCGCTATGAGCGGCGGCGTTGACAGCTCTGCCGCAGCTATGCTCCTGCAGCAGCAGGGCTATGATGTAACAGGAGCCACGCTGCGTATGTTCTCCAACGAGGATCTGGGACTGGAGCAGGACAGTGCCTGCTGCTCTCTGAGCGACGTCGAGGACGCCAAACTGGTAGCACACAAGCTGGGCATTCCCCACTATGTTTTTAATTTCAGTCCCTGCTTCAGGCGCTGCGTCATCGACCGCTTTATCAGCGAATACGAAGCCGGCCGTACGCCAAACCCCTGCGTCGACTGCAATAAACACATCAAATTCGGCGAACTGCTCGATCGCGCCCGATTGATGGACTGTGAATATCTGGCTACCGGTCACTATGCCCGCATCATTTTCGACGCTGACAGAAACCGCTGGCTGCTGGCCCGCGGCGACGACCACGCCAAAGACCAGAGCTATATGCTTTTTAACCTGACCCAACAGCAGCTGGCGCATATCCTGCTGCCGCTGGCAGATATTACCAAACCCGAGATCCGCCGGATGAGCGAAAACCGCGGCCTGGTAACGGCTCATAAGCCGGACAGCCAGGATATCTGCTTTGTCCCCGACGGCGACTACACCGCTTTTATCGAACGCATTACCAAAAATAAACCGCGCCCCGGTAAATTCATCCACCAAAACGGTCAGGTGCTGGGAACGCACCAGGGACTGATCCACTACACTATCGGCCAGCGTAAAGGTTTGGGCATTGCTTATGAATACCCGCTTTATGTTATTGATAAAGACATTACCAGCAACACAGTTATTTTAGGCCCTAATGATGCTTTGTTCCAGAAAGCTCTGCTTGCCGAAAACTGTAACCTGATCGCGATCGATAAGCTGGAGGCGCCCCTGCGCGTCACCGCCAAGACCCGTTACCGGCAGAAAGACGTACCGGCAGTTATCGAGCCGCTGGCGGACGGTAAGATCAAAGTTACTTTTGACGAACCGCAAAGAGCCATCACCCCAGGTCAAGCCGTAGTATTTTACGACGGCGATTACGTAGTCGGCGGCGGTATTATCGCCGCGCCGCTGAAGGAGTAAGAAACATGAAATTCTTTCTCGCTGCTATCGTCACAGCAGCACTGCTCGCTGAAATAATCCCTGTTTGGGCAGCTGCCCCGGGCAATGATAAAATCGAAAATACGGCTCCTTCTGTCCATACAGAAACGGATAACAGTAACGGACATCCGCCTGAAGGCATCAGCATCACGCCGCAGACACAGGCCCAGAGGCTGGCAGCAGCTACAGCGAAAGCACAGCCGAACGCCAAAACACCGGCTGATACTGCGTCCAATACTACCTCCTCTGCCGATGCGGATATCAAAACTCCTCCTGCTGATATGCAGCCGGAACCAACCAAACCGGTGATCAAAAAAATCAAACCTCCGGTCCCTGAGGAAAAACCGCTGCGCGTGATCTGGCCGCAGGACTTTTATTATTATTCCTATAACGGCGATCCTTATTACAGCCTGTCGCTGCCCAAGGATTTCGGCACTGATACCCTCGCCGGACTGCCGGCAGCAGGTCCCATGCTGATGCGGGCGCAAAGCAATACTGTTTTGATGACCTTTGCCGCCACAGAAAATGATCCTGCTAAAAACCGTATCTTCAGCGAAGCGCTCAGAGACAGAACCGAGATCCCGCTGCCGCCATTAGGTCCAAACGAAGAATACGAATATATCCCAGCCCCGCGTTATACTTACAATACTGACCCGGCGCCGCTGGAGCTGCCCAAGCAGATCACCAACGTCAAAATAGTGGATGCTGGCAGCGGACGGACAGCAGAAAACCTGACCGTTCAATATCTTTATCTCAGCTGTACGGCCGACGGACAGCATTGCATGGCTGTACTTACCCACAGCGAACGCAATCAGAAAGCCTTTGACGGAATGTTTGTCTTTCCCTATGCTGAAAAACAAAATTATATACCGTTAGTTACCTTCACCGCGCAGAGCCTGCGGGTGAGGAAATAAAAACAGGAAAAAGCACAACATACGCATAAAAAATGTGTTTGTTGTGCTTTTAAATTACTGTAATCTCTGAATCTTCATTGACTTTTTGCAAACATCTGTTTATAATTTTAATTAATAAAATACTGTTGCCGAGGTAAAAAAATGGATAATAAAACTTTAGAACCATTAGGCGAAACTTCTATCTTTGAAAACTTTAAATATTTTGATAAAAATCATAATGAATACTGGCTGGCCAGAGAATTACAGAAAATCCTTGCCTATTCTGAATGGCGAAACTTTCTTAATGTTATAGAAAAAGCTATAACTGCTTGCGAAAACAGTGGCAACGATATTTCAAACCATTTTGTTGACGTCAACAAAACCGTGCACACAGGTGCCTCCAGCAAAGACATCGAAGATATTCAACTCTCTCGCTATGCCTGTTACCTGATCGTTCAAAACGGCGACTCACGAAAAAAAGAAATCGCTCTGGGACAAACATACTTTGCTCTGCAAACTCACAAGCAGGAATTATCGGAAAAATTTCAGGAACTCAGTGAAGATCAAAAACGTTTAGCAGTTAGACATGAACTAAAACATCATAATAAAGCTTTAGCAGATGCGGCTGCTCATTCTGGTGTTAAAACAGGTTTAGAATTTGCGCAATTTCAAAATTTTGGTTATAAAGGCCTTTACGATAACAGAACAGCAGCAGATATCAAAAAACTTAAAGGCCTGTCTAAAGATCAGGATATCTTAGACCATATGGGCAGCACTGAATTAGCAGCAAACTTATTCCGCGCTACCCAAACCGAAGAAAAACTCAGAAGGGATAAAATAATTGGAAAAAACAAAGCCAATCAAACTCATTACGATGTCGGTAAAAAAGTCAGACAAACAATAGCCGATTTAGGTGGTACTATGCCAGAAGAACTGCCAACACCAAATAAAAGTATTAAAGAACTGGAACGAGAAGCGAAAAAGAAAATAAATAAATGACCTTCACCGCGCAGAGCCTGCGAGTGAGGAAATAAAAAACTGCGCTGCCTGCAAAAGTTAGAGTTTCTCTAACACCTGCAAGGCAGTGCAGTTTTTTATTCAATAAGAGTTACGGCTGCCAAACTTATCACTCTATTAAGCATACAATTTAGACCTGATACTCAAAAATAACCAGTCATAATAACCTGTTTCGATCTCGCACCACTCATAATTATTCCATTCAAACAACTGTCCCTGATAAAGTTTCAACGCCGGCTGCAAATCTGCCTGACGTTTTGATCCACAAAGTTTTTCAAAAATAATGATATCGCTTTCAACATTTTCCAAATCAAGCCGCAGCTTCTCCGGAATCACTTCCAACTGTAACGGCAGGTTATCAGCACATAGTCGTTGTAATTTCTTTATATTTTTATACAGATTATCCATACCACGCTCGGTTTCCAGCTGTGGCCAAAGGGCTGCCGCCACCCTTTTTTTATTTACATATTTACCATCCTGCAATAAAAGATAGGCCAGTAATTCTTCTATTTTTCCACTGTTTATAACACCGCTCTGATCCCGTCCATCCAGACAAAGTCTGAATTCACCAAAACATTGTATCGTCACTTTTTTAGGCAGCAGGATAATCTGTCTATTACTATAACTGCATTGCAGTAAATCTCCCGCTTTAAGGTTTGCCTGCAAGACAATTTCCTCCGGCAGACGTATCGACATTTCTTCATCCAAAACCAGCATTTTCATCACTTCCAGTTTGTATTTTTAAAGCTCTGCTTCAACTCTTATCATTTATATTATACTTCTAATTGAAAGGACGGTGAATACCGATGGAAAACAACACGACTCTGCTCTGGCAGAATTTGACTGCCAACAAGGTTTTCATTTCTGATCTGGGTCACACTCCCATTGCGTCTGTCAACGATCTGGACGTACCGGTCGGCCGTTACGCAGTATGGTCTCCGGTCAAAAACAGTTCCAGCCATCAGGTAATAGAAGTCAGCGATGATCTGCATTATTTACAGACCAAATATCATGTGGCGAACGAATTATTACTGACCCTGGTCTGCAAAGGAGGCACCGTCAATGGCTGAATTGTCTTTTAAAGATCTCTTTACCACCATCGGCTGGGCGATCCAGGACGCACAGCAGGCTATAGAGCTTCATTCATACAATAATTACTGGCAGTATTTTTCAGCGGCAACGCCAGCCAACGATCTGCCAACGGAAGATATCATGCAGCCCAAAATCAAAAAAGTCATTCTGCCCGGCAGCGGCAGTGACGGCGTTAACCGCGAGCTGCTTGTACCTGTCGTAGCTTTAGTCAATCATGCACCCATGAGTTTGGAAGAAGTAAAGGTAAAGCTTAAAGTAAAAACGATCACTCCGGCAGCCAATCAGCTGCAGCTTGATCTAGGCGCTTTGACAGCAGCAGACGATGTCAGCACAGACGCTGATAAACAAGACGACGCCAATATCATCGAGCTGACTTTTAAAAAAGCGCAGCCCACCGAAGGCATTGCCCGCATCACACAGGAAGCGGTAAAAATTTTATAAAAAGAAGGAGTGAAACATCATGGCTGATATAGCCAGTAAATTTTCAGGATTACCTCTGGGATTATTGATTTGTACACCGATCATTGAAGTCGCCAAAGGTCAGGCTGAATTATGTAATGTCTACTTGAATTACGTTTTTAAGCTGGCCTACAAAGACGGAAAAGTTGGCGGCGAAACTAACGTAGTATCCTTCAATTTGCACCGTCCGGTAACCGACGATCAGGGCAACATCTCGCAGCAGGAGATCGTAGTTAACGCGCCTTTGATCTCTCTGGTTCCCGTTCCTGCCTTTACCATGCAGGAAGCTACGGTCCAGTTTACGATGGAACTGAAAGAACAAGTAGTAGACAGCAATTCCAAAACTACCACAAAGACAGACTCCTTTGATGCTTCTTACTGGGGCTTCCACGCCAAATTAAGCGGCACCGTCACAAGTTCTGCCAGCAACACACGTACCACCGACCAGTCGGCTAAATACAATATTTATGCCCGGGCAGCGCAACAACCACCTGCCGAAGGCATGGCCAAACTAAGCACTGTTTTTGCCTCCGTTATCGAACCAATACCGGCAGGCGGTAAATAGTAAAACGCGGGCAATGCGTTTTAAGGAGGTTTTAAAATGTGTAATCCTTTTTTTCCAATGCTGAATCCGTCTGATCCTCCTCCAGGCTTTCCCAGGCACAACACACCTTCCCAACAGTATTTTCCGCTGCTGCCCGGCCCGCCGCAGGCAGCAGCACCACAGCCACCACCTCCTCCAGCTCCAGCCCGCCCCACCCAGGGAGCTGCTTATATGCAGCCCGGCCCTCACGCTAAACTCGGCTTTTTTATCGACACACAAAACACAGAAACCCCCGACAGGGAAATGGCACAAGAACTGGGACAACGCTTTGGCTGCCACACCTGTGGCGGTCAACCTGCGCAAGGCCAACACTTCGTTGCTGACCATCAGCCGCCCAGCAATTTTTATACCGGGCAAGCCCTCAATCAACCGCAACAACAGCTCCATGAATTTAATTATGGCGGCGAAAGGTTTCAGACAACCGATCCCAATCTGGCAAACTCTGTGGGCGCAATTGCCAGACCCTCTACTTTTGGCCAGCATCAATTCATTTATCCTCAATGTCCTGACTGCAGCAATAAACAGGGCGGTTTTGCAAGAGGTGATAAGTGGTAGCTTTAAAGCCGTGTCTGTGTAAAAACGTAAAACATTGACCAATAAAAAAGTCGGGCAGAAGCCCGACTTTTTTATTGGTCAATATGCCCCTTTTACAACAGCCCAGCCGGTATATACCAGTTTCTGGCATCTATTGGCAGCAGATCATTGGCAAAACAGATCACGCCGCCTGCACCTAATTTCAAGGCCCGTTCTCCTTCTGTCACCGGCCGCAGGATATCAAACTTCTTCGTTTCTTTCA